>Ga0180223_1000516_pt1 | contig 47045 bp, 54 predicted proteins | sample eDN5th30CKraftOP_FD_151337 | JGI IMG/M metagenome (GOLD analysis project Ga0180223, IMG submission 151337) | Enriched Organic Plus compost microbial communities from Emeryville, California, USA - eDNA 5th pass 30_C Kraft OP (version 2) (version 2) ... | reverse complement strand
CTTGCTACCCATGCAATCCGCGCATCCCTGTTGCGCCAATTGCGCATATTTCATATTGCATAACGTTCTAACTTTTATTTTTCTCTTGCCCTGCCCGGCAACTCCTGTATAATACAACCATGGTTTCAACGACTTAGGGACTTACGGCCATGGCAAAGACCCTCACGCTTGATGAGATGCTCGACTGCATCGAACTCCTTGGCGACAGAGAGTTGGCGGCGACCTTCGCTCGTCGGATGGAGGCTATCGGAGATGAAATGCGTGACTACCTGTCAAGCCGACTGCAAGTGCGCTCCACTCCTGCCCGCAGGGAAGAAAGCGTTTTCGCCGGAACGTGCGCCACCTTCGGCCCGGCGGAACCCGGCCAGCCATGCCCCTATCCCCTTACGCACTATGATGCAACCGAATGGGACGACGCCTCATGAACTATACGGTGGAACGCACTTCGGATGGGCGTTGGCTGGTTATCGATGCGGTTACTCGCTCGCCCTATGGCCAGCCCGTCTCATCGCCGCAGGATGCCCAACGGCTCATGATTGAGGCGGAGGCTTCAGCCAATCTACGACGCATGGTCGAGTGCCGATCCGGCTCTTGCTCGATCTGATACCCTCAAACTCAACGAGATCACCACCCATGGCTTACTACAAGGCAACTATTGAAATTCTGGTCGATGTAGGATGCGAGGCCGAAGCCTGCGACTGCATCGCGGAGACCATGCGGCCATTGCTGCGCGAGTTTGAATCCAATTCCTCGGTAATCGACTGGCGTTATGTTGACCCGGCGCGTGACCCGGAACCGCATGACGGCAGCGGTTTTGAGTATGCCGCAAACGACCGGGGAAGGGCCTCATGACACATGCCAACCTGATGCAGCCGACAATCAGCCTCGACGGCACCAGTGCAGCCGATCTGATCCAGATGCGAATTGATGCCCGTGAGGCTCTTCAAAACGCGCGGGAGGCGCTTGGAAGGGTCTCCCCCAACATGCGCGACTACATCGGCAATCCCGATGGATTTAGCCGGGATCGTGAAATCCACGTCGCGCGGATGATGCAGATCGGCCAAATCTGCGACGATCTGATGAACGAGGCCATAGCCATTCAGGAAGCGGCACCATGAACCGCGAACAGAAACTGGAAGCAATCTGGCGCTCCACCCACGCCGACTTCAAGGGAAGGATCGACGGCACACGCACCATCTTGGTCTACCGGCTTGGAACCTGCCTTGTTCGGCTCGATGACCTGACCGACAAAGAGATAGAGGACCGTCTGCCGAGGCAACGCGAGGAGCGCGCTCGATGAACCGCGAGGAAATGACTGCCCTGATTATGTCGAGCAAAAATGCCGAGTTCATCGGTGAAGTGATGGCTTTGCTCGACGTTGATCGCGAATATCCCTACGACGCTGTGGACGCCACCTTCGATGCGGAAGATCGCGCAGAAATTTTTCTCCGCGAAGGCACAAGCCCCGGCGCACGAGCTACCCTACGAGGCGCGCGCGAGGCGCTTATTGCCATCGGATTTTACAGGCCCATGACTGACGAGGAAATCCAGAACCCGCGTCAACTTAAATAAAACTATTGTGTCTTGTTTTTATTTTGGTACTCTCTACCCCATCTACGCAAATAGGATGATCGCAATGGCCGAGACAACCGCTGAAACCAAAAAGGAAGCGCCAAAGCGCATGGGGCGTCCATCGGTAATTGCCGACGCTATTCCGCAATTCGTGGAATCCGTTCGAACGGTTGAAGATGGCTATGAAGACCTCTGGCAGAGGGAATGGGACGAGCGCATATCTGGCAAGGCGCTCTCCACCCGCTCTGCCTATGTGTCCCGCTATCGAACTGCCATCAAGGAAGCACTCGGGGACCGCCACCCGGCGCTGGCGTTCATAAAGGTTCTCGAAAGCCGCGACGAGCCGCTGCGAACGGCTCCTGATCGCCGGTCGAATGCTGGGCGGAAGCCTACTCGCCGCGAGGCCATCGAAACATTCGTCCAGCAGGTGCAGGCGCTCGACAAGGAGCGCCAAGCAATCATCAAGGCCGGGAAAAAGACACAGAAACAGGCCGACTATCTTTATAGGCGTCAGCTTGCCAAGCTCTGGAAAGCCATCACCGACGACTGGCGGGGCCGGATTGAGTCGACCACGGTCCTCGCCAATACGAGCTTGTTCCGCAATGCACTGCGCGAGGCCAAGCTTGCAGACGAGGACACCCTATCGGTGGTGGTCGCGCCCAAGGACATCCAGCAGGCCGTCTCCAAGACGTACCGGGACTCGGTGATCGAGCAGCACAACGAATTGATTGCTGTCCCCCATTGGCGTGATCTAGTCGATACAGCAAGAGACGCATTGCCGAAAACAGATGCCAGTTGGTCCAAGCTGGAGGAAGCAGCGACGGAGATCGCCGCAAAGGCCCAGCGCGGGGAACTGGTTCGCTACGGTGTTGCTCTCGGCCTTCTTACTGGCCGTCGCCCCTATGAGGTATTCTGCCAAGGAGCCATCGCCCCGATGCCGCTGATGTTTGACCAGCAGAACCATGTGGCCGGACGGGGCTATGAAACGTGGCGCGTTCTCTTCAGCGGCCAATCCAAGACGAGAGGCCGGGAAGGAACACAGTTCGAGACCTCATTCGCCATCCCGGTGCTCGCACCTGCCAAGGAAATCGTTCTGGCGTGGACGGTCTTGCGCATGAGCGAAGACGGCCAGATTTGGCGTCAGATGTCCAACGAGGAATTCAAGAACGACCTCTTGCGCCTGCCGAACACCCTCTTCCGCGATATCCGCACTGAAATGTTCGCCCCTCTGTGGCCAGCACCGGCTCTGGACGATAGCAAGAATGCAACCGAAGGGAAGCGGCTGACCGCCAACAATCTGCGGGCGCTTTACGCCGAGATTGCGGATCAGTTCTTCCGCCCGAAGTCCAAATCGAAGGCTGCTTTTTTTGCCGAAGTCCTCGGTCACACCGAAAAGGACATCGAGACGGCTACCGCCTACATGAAATACTATCTGCCCGACCAGAAGACCGCAGGCCCCACCAAGAGAGTCAAGGGGCGGCTTGCACATAAACAGGCCGAGCGATTGGAAAAACTCGGCCTCTCACACGATCCAGACTGAACTTTAACGGCTGCGCCATATCGCAGCCGTTTTGCTGCGGCACTCAATCACGGCAACGCACCAGCGTGGTCTCATCTGGCTTTCCGTCTTCGCCCGTGATGACCTCCCGCATCGTATCCCCCTCCACATAGAGGTCGTATGTCAGGGGAAACCTCTGGCCCTCGTAGACGCCTTGGGCCTCGATCCGCCAGTGGCCGGGGGATACCTCCGAATAGCTGTCGCCGTCATAGACGGCGAGAGATTCCATTGTTTCGATCTCGTTCGCCTTGTAGGTCGTTACATTGTGATGCGCGCAAGCGTCCGGCTCTACGCCCGCCACTCCCCATGTTCCTATAAAGGCCGGAGCATCGGCGCGGGCCGTCGAACTCACCAGAATGGCAGCTATCGCAAGAATGTAGCGCACTTCGACTCCTTTCCTCGCAATCCCGCTAGAGAGACTGTCTCACCCAATCGGCCAGATCGACCGTCCCATTTGCAGGATAGTGCACGATATCCATGCTGCGCATCCTGCCGAGCACATTCTTTAAATGTCCGCTGCTCGCGTTCCAGCCGAGCATTTCGGCCAGACGCTGCCGGCTGCTTGCGCCGTTCTCTCGCAAGGCGACATAGACCGATCTCTGCGGCCCCGTCATGACGCCGACGATCCGATCATTCAGTGAGCCTTCCGGTGCCTGCGCCAAGGCCCTTCCGGCATCAGTGAGCGAGACGGAGCCCTGCCTCGGATAATCCACCAGCCCGCTGGACCGGCACTGGCCGAGCACATTCTTCAAATGCCCGCTGCGCACGTTCCAACCGCAAACTGCCGCCAGCATCGCGCGCGTCGGCTCGACGTGACCAGCGGCTTCCCACCACGCCAGCGCATTAAGAACGGTCTGCTGTGGACCGCTTACGCCTTCCTTGTCGTGACCGTTCGCGGTGGGAACAGCTACAGGAGCGGGCTTCCGTGGCTTTACCGGGCGTTCAGCGGAGGCTCTGCTTCGTTCTATGGTCGCGGGTTTCGCAACCTGCGCGCTTGGCGATCCGGTAGCTGCTGATGGTGGCACGAGAGCCGCAAGCGATGCGGCGACCTGCTCCACCGCCTTCTGCCACCCAGCAGCCATCCCTTCTCCATAGCCTCGATCATAGCCTGCCTCGTAACCTCGCTTTTCGGCAGCGGCGAGATCGGCGGTACTAGCCGGCTTCACCCGCTTGGCAGGGGCATCGTCTGCCTTCTCCGACAGGGATGCCATTGCAATGCGCAATTCCTCCACATCTACAGCGGACAGTGCAGGCGCGACTGCCCGTTCACCGCTCACGGGAGTGCGTGAGGAATCAAACGTCCTGATGGCCGGGAAGCGCATGCGTTCGAGCACGCCATGTCCCGGAGACCACACCCACCCTTCACCCTGCTTGAGTGTGGTTAGAGACTGCATGACCGCCTGCGCCTGCTCCGCATCGGCATTGCCCTTCACCCATCCCTCAATCGCCTTGCGGTCCTGCGGGCTGGTAAGCTTCAAAGCGATAAGGGTTGCGATCTGCGACAGCACGTTCTTGTGCAAAACGGCTGGCCTTTGGGTGATCATGAGGGGGCGGAACCCCTTTACGCGACCGCGCCGAACGATTTTATCGAAAGCCCCCGACAATGCGCGTTCGTCCGGCATCGGATTCTGTGGGGCAATCTCATCCGCCTCATCCACTACGAGATGGAGAGCGGCCTTGTTGGTCGCATAGAGCCTTTCAAGGAACGGCGTGAGAAAGCGCCTCTTCTCATAACCCGTCATCTCCGACACGTCGATGATGGCCTGCACATCGCGCTCACCAAGCGCTTGCGCGAGGTGCTCTCCACTATCGGGCGTGATCTGGATATCGGCATTCTCTCCGCCGAAAATAAGAACAGGAAATCCGCCGGACACAGAACCATCCCTGCCCGCGCGCAATCCGTACCAAACCCCGGTTGGGTCTATGATGATGACGCGGCTCCCAGCCGCAAGAAGGTGTTCAACCGCGCCCTTTGCCGCGAAGGTCTTACCAGCACCAGTCGTACCCACGATGGCGCTGGGCCGGTCGAGGAAAGCGGCGACATCCAATGCTTTCCTTTTCATTGCTCTTGCCCCCTTGGCAGCGCATATTTCCTGCCAAATATGACGTGCCTTTCGTAAAGTTTCAACTCGTTATTTTACCATCGGAAGTGCAGCCGGATTGGAATTTGCCTATATTGAGCAGGCGAAACAAGTTCAGTCGATGGCTGTTTAGGATTCGCTTGGGAACGTTGACCGGAATGGGAGGCGAGATGCCTAGAACGATGCGATTTGTATTCCCCACCTATCGAGGCGCTGATCCATGGAACATCAAGCTCATACTTGCCGGTCTCATGCTCCTCTGTGGCTCCGCCATATCCCTGAAGCACCCTGTTGGTGGGGCTATCATTTGTGATCATGGTCGATGTCAGCAGACGCAGTTCGCCGCCTTCGGAACGGAGACGGAAGCCCTCTCCTATGACGCCAGCGAGATCGAGGGCTTCCGAGTTGAGGTTGATCCCTCCAATTCGGCACGATCCCGCGCCGTAGCGAACGTTCGCGGTGAGCCGATCCCGCTCACAGCCGGTTTTGGTTTCGACGGACGCGAAGTCGAGCGTATTGTCAGCGACGGGAGCCGCTTCATAGATGGCGACAGAACCGAGCGCCTGACACTGCGATATGAAGAGCGAAGCGTGCCCATGCTCATCTCTTTGTTGCTGATGCTGGGCGGCGCTGCCTTCGGCGGTTGGCTATATCGCCAGCGCTACGCCAACGATGGCTGATCCGCGCACACACCAACGCTCAGGACTGCTAGGACAAAATTCCTCTTGACTCTTTTCCGCTTCGGGTGTTCTTCCTTTGTTCTCATTTGGAAGACCCCATCATGCGGAAACCAGAGACCATTGAACGGCTCTATCTGGATTTTGACGGCTTCTTTGCCTCTGTTGAACAAGCCTGCGACAAGCGCTTGCGCGGTAGGCCAGTGGGTGTGGTTCCCTTCGATGGAACCGACCGGACGGCGGTAATCGCTTGCAGCCGTGAGGCGAAAGCCTATGGCGTAAAGAACGTAATGCCCATCCGCGAGGCCAAGCGGCTTTGCCCCGAACTCATTCTCGTGCCGCAGAAGCCGGACCTGTACCGACGCGCGCACAATGCGCTTCTGTCAGAAATCGAGACCGTGATTCCTATCGATGCCGCCAAGTCGATTGATGAACTGACCTGCCGCCTAGACATGACAGCCCGCGCCGATCCGGTCGATCTGGCGGCGCGGATCAAAGTCGCAATAGCCGATAATTTCGGGCCATGGATCACTTGCTCCATTGGGTTCGCAGCGAACCGGCAGCTAGCGAAGATCGCCTGCAAGGAGGGGAAGCGCTCGGGCAAGCGCTATGGTGATGGGTTGGCAATTTGGAGACCAGAAGACCTTCCTGCGCCCTTGTTTGCGGTTCCCATGGAAGACATTCCTGGGGTCGGCGGGAACATGGCGCGGCGTCTTAATCGAGCCGGCATATTCACGACCGAACAGCTTTACCGCATAGAGCCGAAACACATGCGCAAACTCTGGCGCAATGTGACGGGCGAGCGGCTTTGGTACGCCTTACATGGCTATGATATTCAGGCCCCGCCTTCTGGCCGTGGGATGTTCGGCCATGGTCGCGTGCTGCCCCCCGAAGCACGATCTATCGGCGGCGCACGTGAAATCTCACGCCTGCTGCTGATAAAGGCCGCTCGCCGCCTTCGACGCGAGCGCTTCTATGCACGCGGCCTCTGGCTCTGGCTCGCCTTCCGGAACAACGCTTGGATGGGGAAACGCCGTCTGCCGGTGGTCAATGATGATCAGGCCGTCCTCACGGCTCTATCCGACCTATGGGATCAGGTAAGGCAAAGCCCATTGTCTGGCAGCACAATCTATCGGGTTGGCGTCACATTGTATGATCTGTCACCTGCCGACGAGAGACAGCTTGATATGCTGCTCAATGACGACCGCCAACGCTGCCGCTGGGAGCGAGCCAGTTCCACAATAGATGGCCTCAATTCCCGCTATGCCCGCACTGTGGTCAGTCTCGGCTACTGGAATCCGCCGAAGTCCGGCCATGTAGGAGGCAAGATCAGCTACACGCGCATCCCTTCAGCGGAGGATTTCTGGTGACAAGCTGGAAACACAAAATCCGTGTTGGCGATCTGGCGGATTCTCAGAAGCTTGAAGCACGGTGCAGGAAGTGCGGCCACATTCACTATCTCACACGCGAGGCGATATGCACGTCTCCCGAGCGGGAGTTTCTGTACATCGATGAACTGGAGCGAGAGACTGTTTGCCGGGCACGGGGCTGTCGCGGCCCGGTTCGCCTCTCGATGGTGCGGCTCGATGAAATGAGCGGCTTCGTAGGTGGCCTTGCTTAAAGTGCCGTGCCGCTATCAGATGGACGAGCACCTAAAACAAATCGATTACGCGCCCTGCCCGCCGCGCCCTGTCTTCGGCCAATTCCTCAAAGCAGCCTTTCGCAATCCACTTCTGATCTTCTAAAGCCTCTTCGCGGGTGACGCCAAATGTCCAACGGTGGAACCATGGGCTCTCGACTGCTGGCACATAACCCTCGTCCATGCCGCAATACAGGCACCAGATCAGCGAGCGTTCATATCCAAAGGGTGCAGAGATCGCTCGGCCACAGCGAGCACATTGGCAACCGAAGCCTTCCCCTCTTCGCACCGGGGCGTCGCCGGAATGGGCAAAAAATTCCGGAACGGACGAAACCAGCCTCAGCATTGCATCTCGCACGTTGCCAGCGTGCCGCAGTAAGTCAGGTAGAGAAAGGTTTCCCCCTGAAATGAAGCCGTTGAGGTGGAAACTCGCACGCCGAATAGGAGGTTCCCCTTACCGTTTGCACTCTGCCGGGCGGCTTTTTTGAATGCCTCAATGGCATCTACATGATCGGCGCGATCCCGATCCATGAGCCCGCGCATAAGACCATCTTCGGTGATCTGGACCGGGTATGTTGCTTCGACCAGCCCGTGAATTTCCTTGATATGGAATCCTTGAGGCAGAACTTCAGTCGTAAGGACAAGCATCACCGATTCTCGCCTCCTCTGATTGATGGTCTCTCTTTTTCGGCCCCAGAAACTAATCTACGCCATTGGACAGGTAAAGTTTCTTATAGATATGTTACTATCTTAGGGGCCGGTGGCATGCCGGGCCGGCATACAGGTGCTGCCGTGTCACGGCATAATGGAGGGGCGGAAGCGTACTAGCTGGCTATCCGCACAATGCTGATTGGATACACTGTTCTACGGGAATGCTATCAATCTGGTAGGCGTTCTGTTTTTGGCGCTCAGCAACGCCGCAATTGCCTTTAGGTCAGAGGTAGCGAGCGGATTTCGCTTGGCGGCTGTCGGCGGAATGCTGGTGGCTTTGGGCTCACTATTGCTCGGGAGCTATCCGGTGGTGATCCTGAATGTTCTCTGGATGATGATTGGCTTAGTTGGCACAAAACGGGCATCGATCCCGAAGCCGATGCCGAGCCGGGCAAGATCCTGCACGAGGTGCGCCATGGCGAAATGGCCGAACTGGGCGAGGTCCCGTTCCGCCGCTACTACGGCAGCGTCGATTCCACCCCGCTCTTTGTCATGCTGGCCGGCGCCTATCTCGACCGCACGGGGGATCTCGATACCCTCGCCCGCCTGTGGCCCAATATCGAGGCCGCGCTGGGCTGGATGGAAAAGCACGGCGACCGGGACGGCGACGGCTTCATCGAATACGGGCGCAGGACCGCGGAGGGCCTGGCCAACCAGGGCTGGAAGGACAGTCACGATTCCATCTTCCATGCCGACGGCGCACTGGCCCGCGGCCCCATCGCGCTGTGCGAGGTGCAGGCCTATGCCTATGGCGCCTGGCAGGCGGCCGCCGCCATCGCCCGCCGCCTCGAAAGGCCCGAGCAGGCCGGGCGCCTCGCGGCGCGCGCCGAGGCGCTGCGCTCGGCCTTCGACCGGCATTTCTTCGACGCGGAACTGGGCAGCTACGTCCTGGCGCTCGACGGCGACAAGCGGCCCTGCCGCGTGCGCGCCTCCAATGCGGGCCATGCCCTCCTGACCGGCATCGCCGATCCCGGGCGCGCCGCGATCGTCGCCGGGACGCTCATGGAACGCGATTCGTTCAGCGGCTGGGGCGTGCGCACCGTCGCCGCGGGCGAGAGCCGCTACAACCCGATGAGCTACCACAACGGCTCGGTATGGCCGCACGACAACGCGCTGATCGCGGCCGGCTGCGCGCGCTACGGCTTCAAGCGGGAAGCCTCGCGCATCCTCGAAGGGCTGTTCGCGGCCTCGACCTATATCGACCTGCGGCGCCTGCCCGAGCTGTTCTGCGGCTTTGCGCGCCAGCGCCGGCAGGGGCCGACCTTCTACCCGGTCGCCTGCGCCCCGCAGGCCTGGGCCGCGGCCGCACCGCTCCATGCACTCCAGTCCTGCCTCGGGCTGGGATTCGATCCACACGAGCTACGGATCACCTTCGAGCGGCCCGTCCTGCCCGACTTCCTCGACGAGGTCGTGCTGCGCCGCCTCAGGGTGGGTGGCGGCTCCGCCGACGTCATGCTCCGGCGCTCCGGCGCCCGGGTGGTGGTCGACGTGATCGAGCGCAACGGCCCGGTGCAGATATTGACGATAAGTTGAGGGTTTCGGAAGATAGCGCCGAAATCCCCGGCCTCGACGACAAGGACGTCGAAGTGCTGCTCGCGCATCGGCAGCGGCAAAGCTGTGGAAACGATGCGCGTCCTCAGCCGATGCCAGATAACGCCTTGAGCGTGCGGATGAGACCCGAGTGATCGAGATCGCCGTCGCCCCGTCCGATGGCGGCGTTCATCAGCTGCTGGGTGGCGGCCGTGTTGGGCAGCGCGATATCGAGCTGGTGGGCCGCCTCGATCGCCAGCCCCAGGTCCTTACGGTGCAGCCGGATGCGGAAGCCGGGATCGAAGGTCTTGTTGACCATGCGCTCGCCATGCACCTCAAGGATGCGCGAGGCCGCAAAGCCCCCCATCAGCGCCTCGCGCACCCTGGCAGGGTCGGCCCCGGCCTTTTCGGCAAATGTCAGCGCTTCGCCCACCGCCGCGATGGTCAGCCCGACGATGATCTGGTTGGCGACCTTGGCGGTCTGGCCCGCGCCCACCTCGCCCACCAGGGTGATGTTCTTGCCCATGCGCTCGAACAGCGGCAGGGCGCGGGCGAAGGCCGCCTCGCTGCCCCCGGCCATGATGGTCAGCGCGGCATTCCTGGCGCCCACCTCGCCGCCCGAGACCGGGGCATCGACGTAGTCGCAGCCAAGCTCGGCGATCCTCGCGGCAAACGCGCGGGTGGCGACCGGGGAGATCGAGCTCATGTCGATGACCAGCTTGCCCGGTGCGAGTCCTTCTGCAACGCCATCCGCACCGAACAGCACCTGCTCGACATCGGCGGTCTCGGGCACCATGAGGATGATCGCCTCGGAGGCTTCGGCCACGGCCCTGGGCGTCTCCCTGGCCACGCCGCCCTTGTCGACCAGGAACTGCGAGACCGGCTTGACGCGGTTGAGCGCCAGCTCGTGGCCCGCATCGATGAGATGGCCCGCCATGGGGCGGCCCATGATCCCCAGCCCGATAAATCCGATCTTCATTATACTCTCCTCTTTACGTCCTGTAGGCGTCCATCCAGCCCAGACTGTCGCTTGTCGGGCCGCCGGGTTTGTATTCGCAGCCGATCCAGCCGTCATAGCCAAGCCGCTCGAGATCGGCAAAGATGAAGGGATAATTGATCTCGCCAGTGCCCGGCGCGTTGCGACCCGGATTGTCGGCCACCTGCACATGGGCGATGCGGTCTTTAAGGCGCCGGAAGTTCTCGGCCAGATCGCCCTGCATGATCTGGACATGATAAAAATCGAACTGGATGAACAGGTTGTCGCTGCCCACCGCATCCAGCACATGCTCGGCATGGGTCAGTGTCGAAAGATAGAAGCCGGGGATGTCGCGGGTGTTGATCGGCTCGATCAGCAGCTTGACGCCCTTCTCGGCGCAGAGCGGGGCAGCAAAGCGCAGGTTGTCCACGAAGGTCTGCTCGAGAGCCTGTGGATCGGCGCCCTGCGGGGCGATTCCGGCCAGAACGTTGAGCCGCCGGCAGCCGAGCGCTTCGGCATAGTCCAGCGCCTTGGGGATACCGGCGCGGAACTCTCCGATACGGTCCGGCAGGCAGGCGATGCCGCGATCCCCGCCATCCCAGTCGCCGGAGGGGACGTTGAACAGCGCCTGCTCCAGCCCGTTGCGCGAGAGCGCTTCGGCCACGGCTTCTTCAGCGTGGTCATAGGGACCGAGATATTCCACCGCCTTGAAGCCGTCGTCCGCCGCCGCCGCGAAGCGGTCGAGAAACGGCAGTTCCGTATAGAGAAAGGTCAGGTTCGCGGAAAAGGAAAGCAAGGAAACACTCCGGGTCGCGCTGGTGTTATTGACGTGGGACGAGATCGTAGCGGGTTTCGAGGCCGGAGAAATGCCGCGCAATCTCCTCGGCCATGAGCGTAACAAAGCGTGGACCGGCCTGCGCTGTCACGCCGGCGATATGGGGCGAGAGAAAGACATTGTGCATGCCGCGCAAAGGGGAGTCCACGGGCAGCGGTTCGGGATCGGAGACATCGAGACAGGCGACGATGTCGCCACGCGCAAGCCGTGCGACCAGCGCATCGGGATCGACCACCGCGCCGCGTCCGACATTGACGAATACCGCGCCCGGCCCGAGCAGGTCGAGTTGCGCGGCCCCGATCAGACGGTTCGTCCCCCCGGTAAGGGGCAGGGTGCAGACCACGACATCTGAGCGGGAGAAGAGGGCGTCGAGCGCGGTGAAGTCGAAGTCGAGCACGTCGGCCAGCACGCGCGGCGCGAAAGGATCGTGTACGGCGACATTGACATTGAAGGGCTTGAGCAGCCCGATCAGGTGCCGCCCGATGAAGCCGCAACCCAGGATACCGACGCGCTTGCCTGTCAGTTCGCCGTTGGAAAAGCCGATCTGGGTCTTTTTCCATTCGCGAGTGATGTCCTCGCCTGAGATCAGCCTGCGGAACAATTCACCAGCGTTGCGCAGGCCGATGAGGCTCAGGGCGAGCGCCCATTCGGCCACCGGATAGGACGACCCGTGCGTTGTATCGACCACCTTGACCCCGCGCGCCGAAGCGGTGTCGAGGTCGATGCGGCGCGCGAAGCGGTCCCCCTCGATCTCGCCGACAAAGCGCAGGCCGGGAACCGCATCGAGGATGGCGGCGGTGATGCGCGGCGCGCCGGGGCCGATGACCAACGCGTCATGACCTTCGGCCAGCGCGATGATGCGCGCCTCGGCCTCGGCGCTGTAGGGCGGCGGCTCGGTCCAGCTCGAGGGTTCCTCGAAGGCGGCGAAGGTGACCGGGCCGAGGCTTTCGAGGGCTGCCAGCGCATCGGGGCTCACACACCGCTGGTACATCGCCGCGCTGCAGGCCAGGGCGATCGATACTGGTCGCTCCATGCGCTTTTTTTTCTCGAACATGCTCACTTCCTACCCTCTTCCCGGCACGTCCGCAGTACGGCCTCAATTGCTTTCCACGATGCGGAAAATGCAGTGTTCAACATATTGAACTCTGTACTGCATATTGAACAATAGGTTTCCTTGCTTTAGGTTGTCAACGTTCCGCCACGAGGAGGCGGACGAAGGTGAGGAGAGCGTGTTCATGGCATCCGTCGAAATCAGCAACGTCAAGAAGGCCTTCGGCTCGGTCCCGGTGATCCACGGGGTAAACGTGGATATCGAGGACGGCGAATTCGTCGTGCTTGTCGGGCCTTCGGGATGCGGGAAGTCCACTCTCCTGCGCATGGTGGCCGGGCTGGAAGGTATCACCGAGGGCGAGATCCGCATCGGACCCAAGGTGGTCAACATGGTACCGCCCAAGGAACGCGACATCGCCATGGTGTTCCAGAACTATGCGCTCTATCCGCACATGACGGTAGCCGAAAACATGGGCTTTTCGCTGCGCCTGGCACGCGCGCCCAAGGCCGAGATCACCTCTCGCGTCGAACGGGCAGCGGAAATTCTCGGCCTCACCAACCTGCTCGGCCGCTATCCGCGCGAGTTGTCGGGCGGGCAGCGTCAGCGCGTGGCGATGGGGCGCGCCATCGTGCGCGACCCGCAGGTGTTCCTGTTCGACGAGCCGCTCTCCAATCTCGATGCCAAGCTGCGCGTCGCCATGCGGGCCGAGATCAAGGAATTGCACCAGCGGCTCAGGACCACGACGATCTATGTCACCCACGACCAGATCGAGGCGATGACGATGGCCGACAAGATCGTGGTCATGCATGACGGCATTGTCGAGCAGACCGGCGCGCCGCTCGATCTCTACGACAACCCGCGCAACGTGTTCGTTGCCAGCTTCATCGGCTCGCCTGCGATGAACCTGATATCGGGCGAAATCTCGGAAGGCCCCAACGGGCCGGTCTTCGTCTCGCAGTCCGGCACCAGGCTGCCCGCGCCGCCACACGCAGCCCAGCACGCGGGCCGCAAGGTGGTCTACGGCATCCGTCCCGAGCACTGGTCTCTGGGCGGGGGGCCGGGCATAGACGTGACGCTCAGCATCACCGAGCCGACCGGCTCGGAGACCCTGGCTCTGGCCCGCTCGGGTGAGGACCAGATCATCGGCGTGTTCCGTGAACGCATCGACGCCGCCTCGGGCAGCACGCTGCATTTCGTGCCTGACGTCGACCGCGTGCATCTGTTCGACGCAGCGACCACGCTGCGCATTTGACAGTCCGATCCTTTACCGCTATCGTTCATAATAAAGAACGTTGTTCAAAATATTGAACAATTTGGCGTCAAGGGCACTGATCCAGAAGCGCCTGAACCACGCTCCCCAGGAGAGGGCGAATTTGGAGGAGACTGAAATGGTTCACAGTACCAACCCCCGGCAAGGCATGGCAGCGTTGGCGCTCGCAGGCGCTCTCGCGGCTACGACCGCTTTTCCCGCGCTGGCGCAGGACGGCGCCGGAGCGGTCAACGCCGAAATCTCCGGCACCCTGAACTGGACCTCGATGGGGTCGCAGGAAGCCGTATCCCGCGCAGTGACTGAGGCTTATCAAGCCGCACGACCGAATGTGCGGGTCGAGTTCTCGGCCATCCCCGGCACCGCCATCGACCTGCGTTCGGGCCTGATCGCCCGGCAACTGGCCAACAACATGCCGGACGTATTCCAGATCGCCGACCGCTTCCCGCGCCAGTTCGGCGAGGTGGGGCTGAGCGCCGATCTTACCGAGTTCCTCGAAGATCCCTCGACCATCGGCTACGACTATTTCGCGCCGACCTTCCTGCGCCAGTACCAGATCCAGGGCGGCGAGCTTGAAGGCACCTATCAGGGCCTGCCTCAGAGCGCCGACGTGGTCGTGCTTTACTACAACACCGAACATTTCGACGAAGCCGGTCTCGACTATCCCGACGAGACCTGGACCTGGGACGATCTCGTCGAGGCGGCCCGTGCGCTGACCCGGGTCGAGGGCGGCCAGACCGTGCGCTACGGTTTCGGCACCCGCTATGCCTGGCACGCCAGCTATGTGCCGACCATTCACGCCTTCGGCGGACAGTTCCTGACCGACGAAGGCCGGGTCGACCTGACCAGCGAGGCCTCGGTCGCCGCCTTCCACAACTACTACGACTACGTGCAGGAAGGGGTCTTCGCGCCGCCGGCAGCGCTGCGCGCCCAAGGCGACGAGGCGACCGCCTTCGGCAACGACTTCATCTCGATGTTCGCCTTCCCGCGGGCCGGCCTGCCGCGCATCCGCGCCATCAAGACCGAAGGCTTCGACGTGGCGATGCTTCCGATGATCAACGGCACCCGCGCCGCGGGCATGGGTTCGGTCGGCATCACCGCCTCGCCGCAGGGCCTCGCGAACAACAGGGAAATCGTCTACGACTTCCTCAACTGGTACTTCGCCCCCGATGGCGGCATGCAGATCCTGACGGCGAACTACGCGGTCGTGCCGCCCTCGACCGCGCTGTTCGACAGCCCGATCTGGCGCGAACTGGACGGCCCTCCGCAGAATACCGATCCGTTCGTGGACTCCATGGAGTTCGGCGTGCAGAACCCCGGCAACATCCCGGCGGACGCCCAGGGCGTGATCGACGAGGCGCTGCGCTACGCCGAGGACCAGATCATGGTCGGCGGCATGTCCATAGAGGATGCTCTGGCCGAGGCGGAGCAGACCATCAACGAGGAACTCACCCGCTACTAATGCCCTGGCCCGGCCCCGCATTGTCGGGGCCGGGTTTCCCAAACCTTGTATTCAGCCGCAGAAGCGGCAACCTTTTTTCAGGTGGCCGGCCCATGTCAGACCCCTCGACCCTCGCCCTCGCTCAAGCCAAGTCCCCGATCCGCCGCGGCGGCAACAAGGCGGGCGGCGATGCGCTCGGCAAGCGCCAGACCTATATGTGGGCAGCTCTGTTCGTCGGGCCGAACGTCCTGCTGTTCGCCATCTTCATCATCATCCCGATCCTAGGCGCCTTCGCGCTCAGCCTGTTCCAGTGGAACCTGATCCGGCCGCCGGTCTTTGTCGGACTCGACAACTTCACGCGCATGATCAACGATCCGCGCGCGATAAACTCGATCGTGCGCACCGCCTATCTGGTCGTCGGCGGGGTCATCCCAACCATCCTGATCAGCTTCGCACTGGCCGTCCTGATCAATACAAAGTTCCCCGGCCTCAAGCTGATCCGCACCCTGTACCTGATGCCGATCGTCATCTCGTTCGTGGCCTCGGCGGTGCTGTGGGGCTACCTGCTCGATCCGCGCTGGGGACCGGTCAACTGGGTGCTCGCCCAGTTCGGCATCCCCGGCCCGCAATGGCTCGAAAGCACGACATGGGCGCTGCCCGCGGTGACCATCGTCACCATCTGGCTGCGCATACCGGTCGCGCTGGTCCTCTATCTCGCGGCGTTGCAGAATATCAACCAGTCGCTGATCGAAGCGGGCCAGCTCGACGGAGCCAATTTCTTCCAACGCATGCGTTTCATCATCTGGCCGAGCGTAAGACCGGTGACGCTGCTGGTGACCATCGTCACCCTGCGCGGCGTGCTGTTCGAGTCCTTCGACGTGGTCGCGGTGATGACCGAGGGCGGACCGCTGCGCAGCACCGACATCCTCATCAACTATATCTATCAGGCTGCCTTCGACCGGCTCGACTTCGGCTATGCCAGTGCGCTGGCCGTGGTGCTGTTCGTGATCGTGATGATCCTTACCCTGTTCGTCACCGGCAAGCCGAAGGGGGAGGCACGATAATGAATGCCGTCGAACGTCCGCTCACGCGCTGGACGCGCATTGCCGCCATCGTCTTTTTCGGCCTTTTGATCGGGGCGCCGTTCTACTGGCTGATGATCGGCGCGCTCAAAACCCAGCCCGAGGCGCTGGCCTTTCCGCCGACCTTCTACCCACGCCAGATCCGCTGGGAGAATTTTACCGACGCCATGACGCGCATCCTTTCGGCGCAGGCCTTCATCAACTCGATCATCTTCACGGTTGCGGTGACCGGCCTGCAGCTCGTGCTCACCATCACTACCGGCTTCGCTCTGGCCAAGATGCCGTTCCCCGGCCGGCAGGCACTGTTCAGGATCTTCCTGCTCACCATGCTCGTGCCGTTCCACGTGGTGCTGATCCCCACGTTCCTCGTCACGCGCGGCTTCAACATGATCGACACCTATCCCGGGCTGATCCTGCCTATCGTCGCACAGACCGCGTTCGGGGTATTCGTGTTCCGGCAGTTCTTCATCACCCTGCCCGACGAGCTTCTGGAAGCGGCACGGATCGACGGAGCGAACTGGGGCCAGATCTTCATGATGGTCGCCCTGCCGCTGGCCGGCCCCTCGATCGCGGCCTATGTGGCGATCACCATGCTCAACGCCTGGAACATGTATATCTGGCCGCTGGTCGCCACCTCGTCCAACGCCATGCGCGTGCTGCCGCTGTCGCTAGCCAGCCTCGGCCAGGAACTTGATACCACGCCGCCCAACGTGGGCATGGCCGCGGTGCTGATCACCACGCTGCCGGTACTGGTGGTGTTCATCTTCACCCAGCGCTGGTTCATTAACGGCCTGGGCGGCGCGGTCAAGGAATAGGAGTCTAGCGGTGTCGAAAGTTCCGGTCTGTCTCGTGGGATGCGGGGGCATGGGAAGCCGTCACGTGACGGGGTTCGCGGCCCTTGAAAAGACGGGGCTGTCCAATGTCGAGCTTGTCGCGGTCTGCGATATCCGCGAGGACAACGCAAAGCGCGCAGCCGACGATGCCGAAAAGCTGCTGGGCCGGCGGCCGGCGGTTCATACGTCGATGGAGGCGGCCATCGCCGATCCGGCCGTTGCCGCCTTCGACGTGGTGACTGAAGCCTGGACGCATCTCAACGTCGCCCTGCCGGCGCTGGAGGCGGGCAAGCATGTGCTGTGCGAGAAACCGCTGGCGCTGACCGTCAAATCCTGCAAGGCGCTGATCGCAGCCGCCGAGCGCGGCGGGGCGGTGCTGGCCACGGCCGAGAACTACCGCCGCGATCCTCCCGCCCGGCTGGCCAGGGCCGCGCTCGAGGCCGGGCTGATCGGCCATGTGCATCTGATGCATATGTTCCATGTGGGCGGCGATGACAGGATCATCATCACACCGTGGCGGCACATGAAGGACAAGGGGTCCATCGCGCTCGACATGGGATGCCACCTCACCGACATCATGCAGTACCATCTCGGCGAGATTGACAGCGTGTCGGGCAAGGGCTTCATCGCCGAACCGGTACGCCGGCGCCGCGAGAAGCCCGAGCAGGACCTGCCCTCCTATTGGGCGCGGCTGCTGGAGATGCCCGAGACCGTGCAGCCCACCGGCGAGGACTCTCTGGTCGCCACCTATACGATGGCTTCCGGAGCGCTGTGCCAGATGAGCTATATTCCTTCCGGTCCAGGAGAGAAGTGGTTCTCGCGCACCCTGCATGGGCGCGAGGGATCGCTGTCCCTGCCCCGCGACCGCACCGGAGGCAGGCTGGTGCTCAAGCGGGCCGACGGCACGTTCGAGACCGATGCCATCCGCGCCCTGCTGCCCGACTTCGCTCTGGACGAGGTCACGGCCCGGCTGTTTTCGGACACGGTCTCGTATGACCTGCCGTTCGCCGACAGCGATTCGGCGCTGATGGCCATCGAAATCCACGATTTCGCCGATGCCATCCTCACTGGACGCAAGCCCGAGGTCGACGGTCATCTGGGCCTGACCGCGGTTGCGGCGGTGCTGGCCGCTTTCGAGAGCGGGATGCTCGGCCGGCCGGTGAGCATGGCCGAGATGCTCGACGGCACGGTGAGCGGCTATCAGGACGAGATCGACCGCAACCTGGGGCTGCCGGACATCGCGGCGTGAGGAGCTGACCATGACGGAGAGCAACGCGCTTGATACGCTGGTACGCGAGCACGGGGTCAAGCAGATCGCGCTGGTGGTGCGGGACCTCGACGCCTCGGTGCGCGCCTATTGGGAGCTGCTGCGCGTAGGTCCCTGGACGAGCTGGACCCTGACCCCTGCCATCCTCAAGGACATGACCTATGGCGGCGCGCCCGCGAGTTTCAGCTTCCGGCACGCGCTGGCCTGGAAGGGTGACGTGCAGTTCGAGCTCGTACAGCCGCTCGACGGCCGCTCGATCTTCGCCGACCATCTCGAACGGCACGGCGAGGGCCTGCACCATATCGGCATCTACGTGCCCGACCAGCCCAAGGCGATGACCGAGTTGGAGGCGGAAGGCTTTCGCTGCCTGCAGAGCGCGCGCGGCTTCGGGGCGGAGGGCGACGGCGCTTTCGCCTATTTCGAGACCGACCATCCGCTGGCAACCATCGTCGAGGTCATCGGCGCACCCGAGGTGCGGCGCGAACCCGCCTTCGTCTATCCTCCTGCCAAGGACTGATCCCCGTGCGTATCGAGACTTTCGAGACATTTGTCGCCCATAACTGGATGTTCGTGAAGATCACGACCGATACCGGCCTCGTGGGGGTCGGGGAGTCCACCTTCTTTTCCCATCCCCACGCCGCGCAGTCGATCGCCGAGAGCTTCGGGCAGTCGCTGATCGGGGAAGACCCCATGCGGGCAGAGTATCATTTCCTGCGGCTCTACCGCGCCACGTCCATGCGCGGCATGGGGATCATGGGCGCGCTCTCGGCCATCGACCAGGCCCTGTGGGACATCCGCGGCAAGCATTTCCAGGCTCCGGTCTGGGAACTGCTGGGCGGCAGGGCGCGCGACAGCGTGCGCGCCATGCTGGTGCTCAACTACGGCACGCTCGACGAGGTGATCGCGGAAGCAAAGGCGGGAGTCTCTGAAGGCTACAGCGCGATCAAGGTGCTGCTGTTCCAGAAGGAGCACCACAAGATGCGCCACGGCGCCCGGCTCAAGGAGCTCGTCGAGCGCATGGCGGCGGTCCGCGAGGCGGTGGGCTGGGAGACCGACATCGGCGTGGAGCTGCATCGCAACATGGTGCCGGGGGAGGCCATAGCGCTGATCCGCGAGCTCGAGCAGTTCCGCCCCCATTTCGTCGAGGACCCCATCGTGCCCGACAGCGTGCTGGCGCTGGGCGAACTGGCCCACAAGATCAACGTGCCACTGGCGGCAGGCGAGCGTACCACGACGCTCTGGGAGTTCCGCGAATATGTGGAGGCCGCGGGGGTGCATCATATCCGCCCCGATGTCGGCATCTGCGGCGGCATCACCCATATGAAGAAGATCTGCGCGCTCGCCGAGGCGCACCACCAGGGCATCATCTCGCACTCGGTGCCCAACGGGCCGGTGGCCCTGGCCGCGCATGTGCAGCTCGGCGTAGCGGTACCCAACTGGGAGCTGCTCGAACACCGGCCGCAGGACCGCGCGCCCTGGACCACGGCGGTCAGGGCCATCGTGCCGGTGCGCGACGGGTTCTTCGCCCCGCCTGAGGCGCCGGGACTGGGGATCGAGCTGGACGAGGAGGGTCTCGGGACAATCCCCGTCGTTGCGCGCAAGAGCGACACCTGGACACGGGAGGACGGTTCCATCGCCTTCCGCTAGGTGCGGGAAGCTTACCGACGATGCCGCAATGATCATCGACAGTCACGCCCATGCCTGGCCCTTCTGGCCCTATGACCCGCCGGTGCCCGACGCGACCTCGCGTGGGTGCGTCGAGCAGCTCTTGTGGGAAATGGACCGCGCAGGCGTCGACCGGGCCGTACTGGTCAGCGCACGGATCGACCACAACCCCGACAATAACGACTACGTGGCCGACGCCGTCCGGGCGCATCCGGACCGACTCGACCAGTTCGTTGATGTCGATTGCCGCTGGATGCCCGAATACCATACGCCGGGAGCGGCCGATCGTCTGGCGCGCGCCGCCGACCGCTATCGCCCGGCCGGCATAACCCATTATCTCAAGCCTGAGAACGATGGCTGGCTGACTTCGGACGAGGGCATGGCATTCTTTGCCGAGGCCGAGGCGCGCGGGTTGATCGCGAGCATCGCCGGGCCGCCGGTCTGGCAGGCCGACCTGCGGACCGTAGCCCGCGCCCATCCTCGTCTCGTCATCCTCTGCCATCACCTGGCAGGCATTCCCTCCTATACCAGCGACCGCCGGGCGGGGCTGGAGATGGTTCTGGCCTCGGCGGACGTGCCCAACATCTTCATCAAGGTATCGGGCTTCTACTACGGCTCGGCCGCGCCGTTCGACTATCCGCACCCCGGCGCCATCGCCGTCTTCAAGACGCTCTATGACGCGTTCGGAGCGGAGAGGCTGGCCTGGGGTTCCGATTATCCGGTGGCGCCGATGCGCGCCTATACCTACCGGCAGTCGCTCGAGCTCGTGCGGCGGCACTGCCCGTTCGTCGCTCCACAGGACATGGCCCTCATCCTCGGGCAAACGCTCGGCGCCCTGCTCGGCCATTGTCCGGCTCCCGTTTCAGCGTTGCAAGGAAGTGCATGATGTTTGTTTCCATAAATCCGGCCACCGGCGAGACCATCGCGCGCTACGCGGCGCATGACGGAGCCGGGATCGAAAAGCGGCTGGAGGACAGCTGGCGCGCCTGGCTGGACTGGCGGCAGACCGGAATCGAAGACCGCACAGACTTTCTCGAAAGGCTGGCGGCGCTGCTGGACGACCGCGCCGAGCGCTACGGCGCGATCATCAGCCGCGAAATGGGCAAGCCGCTGCGCGAGGCCGTCGCGGAAGTGCAGAAATGCGCGACAACCGCACGGCATTACGCTGCCCAAGGCCCCGGCTATCTCGCCGCCAACAGCGTGGGCACCGAGGCGCGACGCACCGAAGTGGCCTTCGAGCCGCTGGGACCGGTGCTCGCCGTCATGCCGTGGAACTTCCCGTTCTGGCAGGTGATCCGCTTCTTTGTTCCCGCCGCGCTGGCAGGCAATGTCGCGCTCCTCAAGCACGCCGAGAACGTGCAGGGCTGCGCGCAGGCTGTTGAAGAGGTCGTCGCGGAGGCGGCTGGACGGCCAAATCTGCTGTACAATCTCGCGGTGCACCGCGACGCAGTGGCCGGGCTGATCGCCGACGCCCGCGTGCGGGCGGTGACGCTGACCGGCAGCGTGCGCGCCGGACGCTCGGTGGCGGCGGCAGCCGGCGCCGCGGGCAAGAAGGCCGTGCTCGAACTGGGCGGCTCGGACCCCTTCATCGTGCTGGCCGATGCCGATCTCGACCGGGCCGTATCGGTGGCGCTCACCTCACGCTTCGCCAATGCCGGGCAAAGCTGCATCTCGGCCAAGCGCTTCATCGTCGCCAGCGCCATAGCGGACCGCTTCGTGGACGCCTTTGCCGATGGCGCGCGCGCCTTGCGGCTCGGTGACCCACTCGATCCCAAGACGACCATGGGGCCGATGGCGCGCGAGGACCTGCGCGATGGCTTTGCCGCACAGGTGCGCGGCGCAATCGCTGCGGGCGCCAGGGCTGTGGTGGGCGGCAGGCCGGTCGAGGGGCCTGGTTTCTTTTTCGAACCCACCGTGCTGGTCGATGTCGATCCGCATTCGGCAGCCGGACAGGAGGAAATGTTCGGCCCGGCGGCGGCGGTCTTCACATTCGATACCGTCGATGAAGCCGTCACGTTGGCCAACGGCACGGCATTCGGGCTAGGCGCGGCGCTGTGGACCGGAGATGCCGAGGGCGCCGGGGCGATTGCCAACCGCATCGAGGCCGGGGCGGTGTTCGTCAACGACCTCGTGCGCTCCGATCCGCGCGTGCCATTCGGCGGCATCAAGGATTCGGGCTATGGACGCGAACTAGGCGAGCTTGGCATCCGCGAGTTCACCAATGCGAAGCTCAAATGGATCGCCTGACACCCAGCTTCGGCATTGCCTTGCCCGCCTTCGCCTCACCGGGCGCAGGGCTGTTCCGTACGCCGGGCGTCACGTCACCCGATGCCCGCTACTGCCTCGAACTGGCACAGCGCGCCGACGCTGCGGGATTTGCGTCCATCTGGGCGCCCGACCACCTGATGATCGGGCGCGATGATGCGGTGTTCGAAGGCTGGACGCTGCTGTCGGCCGTGGCAGGGACAACGAGGAATGCGCGGCTGGGGCTGATCCAGCAATCCAACCTGTTCCGGCATCCCGCCGTCTTAGCCAAGGCGGCGGCGACGCTCGACGCGATCTCGGACGGCCGGTTCACGCTGTTCTTCAACTACGGCACCAAGCAGGCCGAGACCGAGGCCTTCGGCCTCGACTTTCCCGGGGGCGAAGATGTCCGCATCGCAATGGCCGGCGAGGCGCTGGAGATCGTCACCACGCTGTGGCACAGCCAGGACCCTCTCGACCACGCGGGACGATTTTACAAGCTCAAGAGGGCACGAGCGCTGCCCCTGCCCCGATCGCTGCCGCCTATATGGTTCGCGGGCACCCATCCGCGCAACCTCGATCTTCTGGCACGGTTCGGGTCCGGCTGGTGTACGCCACCCGCGAGCCTTGCCGAACTTTCGGAGCGCCTCGCGCTGGTGGATGCAGCGCTAAAGGCGCACGGGCGGGCGCAGGCGGAACTGGAGATCACGCTCGAAACACAGATCCTCGTGGCAGAATCCGAGGATGCTCTGAGGGCAAAGCTCGCGGACCTCGTGGCGCTCGACCCCTTGGGCAGCCTTTCGGGCCGCCCGCCCGTCTGTGGCAACGATCTCGACGATTTCCTCGCCGGGCGCAGTCCCACCCTGCCCGCACCGCTCGCCGACAAATGGATCGTGGGCACCCCCGAGGCTGTGATCGCGCGGATTTCCGACTATAACAGGGCTGGAATCGATCATTTCATATTCTGGTTCATGGATTTGCCCGGCGAAGACAGCCTTTCGCTCTTTACTGAAAACATCATGCCGCACTTCATGACCGCAAGGAAAAACCAGAGGGGAGCAGGATCATGAACACTCATCAGCGGACACCGGATTCCGCCAATCGGCAGGTTCCCTCCATCGTGCGGGCAATCCGGATCCTCGATGAACTGGTGACCGGCAAGCCGCGCGGGGTGTCCGAACTGGCCCGTGCGCTCGGGCTGCCGAAAAGCTCGATCCACGGGCTGTGCCAGACGCTCGCCGATCTCGGGATACTGGCGCGGGTAGGCGCCAACCAGTTCGCCATCGGCCCGCACGTGCTGCAATGGGCCAATACCTTCCAGACCCAGAGCTCGCTGACCGTGGAGTTCCAGCGCCTGTGCGCCGAGACCTCGGTGCTCGAACGCGAAGCGCTCAACCTCAGCGTGCTCAATGGCAGTTCGGTCATGTACGTGGCCTGCAAGGCCGGAACGCGGCCGCTGGGGGTAAGCTTTTCGGTGGGCATGTCGCTGCCCGCCGTGTTCACCGCCACCGGCAAAGCCATGATGAGCACCATGACGCCGCAAGAGGTCGACGCGGTGGTCGGTACAGGGACATGGCCCAAGCCGCTCACCTCGACCAGCGTGCGTAGCCGCAAGGCGCTCGAAGCCGAACTGGAAGAGACCCGCCAGCGCGGCTATTCGATCGATAATGGCCAATTACGGGAGGGCATGCTGTGCATCGGCGCTCCGGTGTTCGGCGCCAACAATTCGGCCGCTATCGCCGGGTTGGCCGTAGGACTGCTCGCGGCCGAAGCCACCCCCGAATCCATGGAAAGTCTTGGCCGCGACCTAGCCTGGCTGGCAGGCGAGCTTTCGCTGCGTCTCGGGGGCACGCCGCGCGGCAAATAGCCAATTTGCCGCCCGATTTCGCCGGGCGCACCTTGACAGCGTGAGCCGCATAGGGTTCATTATATAAAACGATGTTCCATATATTGAACGAATGGGAGTTGCATTGTGACCGTTGTTCTCGTCGCGAAATACCACGTCAAGCCCGGGAATGTGGACAAGGTTCTGGACGGGCTGCAGCGGATGAAGCCGCTGGTGCAGCGTGACGAACCGGCTTGCCTGTTCTACCAGGTCTCCCGCTCCAGCGAGGACGAGAACCTCGTCATGCTCTATGAGCACTACAGGGACGAGGCCGCTCTGGGTGCGCACCGCGAAACCCCGCATTTCAAGGCGATCATCGAGGGCGAAATCGTGCCGCTGCTCGAGCGCCGCGACCGCGAACTCTATACGCTCGAAATCTCCTGAATCATGCGCCTGCTCTCCTACAGCGTGACGACGGCGCTGGGCAGCACCCCGCGCGTGGGGGCCGAGGCCCCCGACGGGCGGGTACTCGACCTGACGCTGGCCTTTGCCGCCATGCTGGAGCGCACGCGCAATCTCGACAGCCGTTCAGCGGGAGCCATCGCCGCCGCCGTGCTGCCCGAGCGGATGATCGATTTCATCGGCGGAGGCGAGTTTACCCTCGAGCATGCGCGCCAGACCCTGGACTGGGCGCAGCGTTCGGGCGATGCGGAGATGGCGTGGGAACTGTTCTCGGAGAATAACCGCCTCCCGGTGCTGCCCGAGCCACCGCTTCTGCGCGATTTCATGGCATTCGAGGAGCACCTCAAGAACATCTATCCGCAACTGGGACGCGAGATTCCGCCCGAATGGTACAATCTGCCCGTCTACTACAAGGGCAATCCCGGCCATCTCGGCGCACATGGCGCGGCGGTGGCGATCCCGGACTATTGCGAGAACTTCGATTTCGAGTTCGAGTTCGCCGCCATCATCGGCCGGGGGGGCGCGAACATTGCCCCGGAAGAGGCTCTCGACCACATCTACGGCTATACCATCTACAACGATTTCAGCGCCCGCGACATCCAGATGCGGGAAATGTCGGTGGGTCTGGGCCCGGCCAAGGGCAAGGACTTCGACGGCGCGCACGTGTTCGGGCCCGTCATCGTCACCCGCGACGAGATAAACGATGTCTATGGGCTGTCCATGAACGCTCGGGTCAACGGGCGGGATTGGTGCACCGCATATACCGGCAGCATGCATTGGCGGTTCGAGGACATGATCGCCCACGCCTCGCGCAGCGAGACCCTGCGCGTGGGCGAGATCTTCGGGTCGGGCACCGCCGGGGGCGGCTCGGCCGCCGAGCGCGGGGAAAGCCTCAAGCGCGGCGACACGGTCGCGCTCACTATCGAAGGTATCGGGACGCTCGAAAATCGCATCGTCTGATTGCGGATCGGCGCCGCCGCGCTCGCCATCCTACGATGCGAAAGTCTGGAGGATTTGGACTTGTCATACAAGTTGATTTCGTCCAAACGAAATAGTGGCCAACTGGCCGCATGTCCGAGAGGAACCAGCAGATGACTCAATCCATTCCCCTCCGCCGGCTGGGCCGCAGCGGCCTCGTGGTCTCGCGTCTGGCCTTAGGCACCATGACCTTCGGCGACCGTACCGACGAGACGGAAGCCAGACGCATCTTCGACGAGGCGGTCGAGGCCGGGGTGAACTTCATCGATACCGCCGACACCTATGCGGGCGGCGCGTCGGAGGAAATCACCGGTCGGCTGCTTGCCGGCCGGCGCGACGATTTCATCCTGGCCACCAAGCTTGCCAATCCCAACGGCAAGGGTCCCAATCAGCGCGGGCTGTCGCGTAAATGGATCCTCCACGAGGCCGAGCAGAGCCTTAAGCGGCTCAACACCGACTATGTGGACATCCTCTATCTGCACAAGGAAGATCACGGCACACCGCTCGAAGAAACGGCGCGCGCGATCGCCGACCTGCGGCGGGCCGGGAAGATCCGCTATTTCGGCGTTTCCAACTTCAAATCCTGGCGCATCGCCAAACTGGCCGAGATCTGCAAATCCGAGGGCGTGGATGGTCCTATCGTCAGCCAGCCGCTCTATCACGCCCTCAATCGCGTCGCCGAGGTCGAGCAGTTCCCTGTCTGCGATGCCTATGGACTGGGCGTCGTCGTCTACAGTCCTACGGCCAGGGGCGTTTTGACCGGCAAATACCGGGTCGACGCGCCGCCACCCGAGGGCAGCCGCGGCGCGCTGCAGAACGCACGTATGGCGCAGACCGAATACCAGCCCGACAATATCCGCGCCGCCGAAGCAGTGGCCGAATTGGCCGGGAAGCAAGGCGTCGAGTCGGCCTCCTACGCGACGGCCTGGGTCCTGGCCAACCGTTTCGTCACCGCCGCCATCGCCGGGCCGCGCACCATCGAACAGTGGCGCAGCTACCGCGCCGCGCTGGACTGCGCCATATCGTCCGAGGACGAGGCGGCCATCGACGCCATCGTCAAGCCGGGTACCACGGCCATCCCGCAATTCTCCGATCCCGCCTACCCCGTTGAAGGACGCTGAAAGTGACAATCAATATGGATTTTGCCCGCCCCACCGCCGAACAGCTCGAAAAGCTGGCGATCTTCCCGACACCCACGCTGCACGAAGCACTTGGTCAGTCTGGGGCGGCACCCTATTTCATCAAGCCGATCTATCAGGGCATGAAGGTGTGCGGCGCGGCGCTGACCATCGACTGCCCGCCACACGACAACCTCTCCATCCACGCCGCCGCCGCGCAGGCCGAGGAGGGTGACGTTCTGGTGGTCGACTACAAAGGGTTCGTCGAGAGCGGGCCGTTCGGTGACGTGCTGGGCACCGCCTGCCAGGCGCGCGGCATAAAGGGACTGGTCATCGACGGTTGCGTGCGTGACGGCGAACAACTGCGCGACATGAACTTCCCGGTGTTCTCGCGGGGCCTGAGCATGAAGGGCGCTTCCAAGACACGCATGGGGCATGTGGGCGTACCGATCCTGTTCGCCGGCGTGCCGGTGGAGCCGGGAGATGCCGTGGTCGGCGATGATGACGGCGTAGTATTCATCCCCCGCGAGCGTATCGACGCGGTGATCGCCGACGCGCAGGCGCGCGAGGACAAGGAAGCGGCGATGCGCGAGAAGCTCAGGGGGGGAGCCACCACGCTCGACCTGCTCGACCTGCACCGCTACATCGAGGCCAAGTGAAAATGGCCGATGCCATTCATCTCGTTCCCGCCGAAAAGGTCGAGGAACAGTGCGCGACCGTGCTGCGCGCCTGGGGCATGGACGAAGCCAAGGTAGCGCTGACCGCGCGGCTGATGACCGAGACCGACCTGCGCGGCATCGAATCACACGGCATCTCCATGCTGATCCTCTACGATCAGATGCACGGGACCGGACAGCTCAAGCTGTCCGCCGACCCGGAGATCGTGCGTGAAAGCGCCACAACGGCGCTGATCGACGCCAAGGGCGGGCTGGGCCATCCGGTCTCCGTCACCGCGATGGAAATGGCCATAGAGAAAGCCAGACGCTCCGATATCGGCGTGGTCTCGGTGTTCAACTCGCACCATTTCGGGGCGGCGGGCCTTTACGCCGAAATGGCGGCCAAGGCAGGCATGATCGGCATCGTCTCGTGCACCAGCAAGATCGTCACCGTGGTGCCGACCTTCGGCGCGCAGCGACAGCTCGGCACCAATCCGTTTGCCTTCGCCGCACCCAGCAAGCGTCATCCCATCGTCCTGCTCGACATGTCGACCAGCGTGGTCGCGGCCAACAAGGTCAAAGCCTATGCCCTGCGCGGCAAGCCGATCCCGGCGGGCTGGGTGAGCGACGCCGTCGGCAACACGGTCACCGACTCGCAGGCGGCCTATGACCTGCTGTTCAAAGGGGCCGAGGGCGGGCTGGGACCGATCGGCGGGGTGGGGATGCTGCTGGGCGGCCACAAGGGCTACGGTCTGGCCATCTTCGCGCAGATCCTGTCCTCGACGCTGAGCGGCGGCTCATTCTCCCCGATCCGCAACCGCAGCCAGAAGCCGGGGGACGGCGACAATATCGGGCAGTTCTTCCAGGTCATCAATCCCGAGGCGTTCCGGCCGCGCGAAGAGTTCGAAGCCGATCTCGATACGCTGATCGACGAACTGCGCGCCACGCGTCCGGCCAATCCGGACACCCCCGTGCTGATCCCCGGCGATCCGGAATGGAAAAGCCGGGAAGAAAAGCTTGCCCAGGGTATTCCCATCGCCGACAGTCTGGCCCGGACCATCCGGGATATCGCGGGGCGCGCCGGCGCGCCCTATGTGCTGGACATCGCATAGCAGCGCTTTGGGCAACAGATGACCTATGATTTTTGCGTGATCGGCGGCGGCATCGTTGGGCTGGCCACCGCCGTCGCCCTGCTCGAACAGCGTCCCGGCGCGAGGCTGATGCTGATCGAGAAGGAGACCGCGCTCGGCACGCACCAGACCGGCCACAACAGCGGCGTCATTCACGCCGGAATCTACTATGCACCGGGATCGCTCAAGGCGAAGCTGTGCCGCGAGGGCGCGCAACGCACCAAGGATTTCTGCCGCGAGAACGGCATCCCGTTCGAGGAGTGCGGCAAGCTGGTCGTGGCGACCAGCGCCCCCGAGCTGGTGCGCATGGACGCGCTGGAAGCACGGGCGGCGGAAAACGGGATCGTGGTCGAACGCCTGTCGGAAAGCCAGCTGCGGGCCCGCGAACCCAACGTCGCCGGACTGGGCGCGCTGCTGGTCCGCGACACGGGCATCGTCGACTACAAACGGGTATGTGCGGCGCTGGCCGAAAAAATCCGTACCCTTGGCGGGGAGGTCACGCTCGGCAGAGCCGTTACCGCCATCCGCGAGGAGTCCGACCACGTCTCCGTGAGCAGCGGCGCGGAAAGCTGGCGGGCGCGCTTTCTGGTGGCCTGCGCCGGGCTGCAATCGGACCGGCTTGCCCGGCTCTCCGGCCTCGATATCGACCACCGCATCGTCCCGTTCCGAGGCGAATATTATGTCCTGCCGCCCGAACGCGCCGGACTGGTGCGGCATCTGATATACCCTGTGCCGGATCCCGATCTGCCGTTCCTCGGTGTGCATCTTACCCTGATGATCGACGGCAGCATCACGGTGGGACCGAACGCGGTGCTCGGGCTGTCGCGCGAGGGTTATGGCAAATTCTCCATAACACCGCGCGACATCGCCGATTTCGCCCTGTTCCCAGGCTTCTGGAGCATGGCCTGGCGCAACTGGCGCTCGGGCATTTCGGAAATGCACCGCTCACTCAGCCGGGCGGCCTATCTCGAGGAATGCCGCAAATACTGCCCTTCCCTGACATTGGACGACCTGCGCCCATACCCGGCCGGGATAAGGGCGCAGGCCGTGGACGGCAAGGGAAACCTCGTACACGACTTCCTGTTCGAGGAGAGCGAGCGCATGCTGCATGTGTGCAACGCACCCTCCCCGGCCGCCACCTCGGCGCTGCCCATCGGCGCGATGATCGCGCAAAAACTGCTCGAACGCGCCGCCGCCTGAAATCCCCCATTCGGAAAGGACAATCGCCATGAGCGAGACCGTTGGCTTCATCGGACTTGGCGTTATGGGTGCCCCCATGACCCTCAATCTTCTCAAGGGCGGCCTCGATGTGGTCGTCACCACGTCCAGCAGCGAGAAGGCGGAGACCTTCCGGGCTGCCGGTGCGCGGGTGGTTTCCAGCGCGGCCGAGGTAGCCCAAGCGGCCAAGCTGATTTTCACCTGTGTCCCCGATTTTGCAGCGCTCAGGACCGCGGTTTCGGCAGAGAACGGCATCGCCTCGGCGGATTGGAGCGGTGGCCTGCTGGTCGATTGCAGCACCATCGCTCCGTTCGAGGCACGGGCTATCGCCGAACTGGTTGCCGCATCCGGTGCAAGCTTCGTTGATGCGCCGATCAGCGGCGGCAAGAGGGGCGCCGAGGACGGCACGTTGACCATCATGTGCGGCGGAGCCGAGGAGGACATCGCACGCGCCACCTTCGCCATGCAGGCGATGGGCAAGACGATCCGCCATGTGGGACCGCTCGGCGCGGGCCAGACGGTCAAGGCCTGCAACCAGCTCATGGTGGCCATCAACCTCATGGGCGCCTGCGAAGCCATTGGCATCGCGCGCGCCAACGGGGTCGACCCGCGCGTCATGCGCGAGGTTGTACTGACCGGCACCGGGCGCAGCGGCGTGCTGGAGACCAATGCCCTGCGCTACCTTGACGGACAGACCGCGCCGGGTTTCCGCATCGACCTCATGAAGAAGGATATCGGCATCGCCAACGCGGTGGGAACGCAGTCCAATATCGTGCAGCCCGCCACCTCCCTCGCGCTGCAGCTTCTGCAGGCGGCGAGCAATAGCGGACTGGGCGGGCTTGATACGGCGGCACTCGGTCTGCTTTATGAACGCCTCAACGGAGGCGGAACCAGCGAACCATGAGGGAAACAACGAGGATCGTCTTTCTCGACCGCGACACGCTGCCGCCCGAAACCGCGCTGCGCGCGCCGGACTTTCCGCACGATCTCGTGGTCCATGACCGCACGCGGCCCGAACAGGCTGCGGAGCGGATCGCCGAGGCCGATATCGTCATCACCAATAAGGTGCCGTTGCGCGCCGAAGCCATCGCCGGGGCATCGCGGCTCAAGATGATCGCCGTGGCCGCGACGGGCACCGACATCGTCGATCTCGCCGCCTGCCGCGAACGGGGCATAGTGGTCTCCAACATCCGCTGCTATGCGGTCAACACCGTGCCCGAGCATGCTCTGGCGCTGATCTTCGCGCTGCGGCGCTCGCTGGTCCCCTACCGGCAGTCGGTGATCGACGGGCGCTGGCAGGAGGCGGGACAGTTCTGCTTTTTCGACCATCCGATATCCGACCTTGCAGGTGCAACGTTGGGCATTGTCGGCAGCGGCACGCTGGGCCGCGCCGTGGGCGGATTGGGCGAGGCGCTGGGGATGCGGGTCATGTTCGCGGGGCGCAAGGGCGCTGCCGAAATCCAGCCGCACCAATCGCCTTTCGAGACGGTGCTGGCCGAAAGCGACGTGATCACTTTGCATTGCCCGCTGACCCCGGAAACACGCAACCTGATCGGCGCGGCGGAATTCGCGCGGATGGCTCGCCGCCCGCTGCTCATCAACACGGCGCGCGGCGGCCTGATCGACGAGGCGGCGCTGGAAGCGGCTCTCGATGCCGGGCAGATTTCAGGTGCGGGGATCGACGTCACAACGCCGGAGCCGCCGCCGGAGGACAGCATCATCATGCGGCTGGCGCGGCGGCCCAACGTCATCGTCACACCGCATGTCGCCTGGGCGAGCCGCGAGGCAATCCAGACGCTGGCCGATCAGCTCGTTGACAATATCGAGCAGTTTCATGCGGGCACGCCGCGCAACCTGGTGACCTGAACAAGGGGAGAGGGAATGGGAGCCGCCGTGGAACCGAAGGCGCTGTTCAAAGGCCTGTTCGAAGCAGCGGTCGCCGCCGCCGACCCCCACGCGGTGATGAAGGCCCATCTTCCCCAGCGTCCCAAGGGGCGCACCGTAGTGATCGGCGCGGGCAAGGGCGCGGCGCATATGGCGGCCGCCTTCGAGGCGCTGTGGGACGGCCCGCTTTCAGGGCTGGCGGTCACACGCTACGGCCACACGGAGCCAACCCGGCACATCGCGGTGCTGGAGGCGGCGCATCCCACGCCCGACGCGGCGGGCCTGGCGGCGGGCGAGAAAGTGTTGGCGCTGCTCGACGGCCTTGGGCCGGACGACCTCGTGGTGGCGCTGATCTGCGGCGGCGGCTCGGCGCTGCTGCCCGCCCCGCCTGAGGGGTTCAGCCTCGAGGACGAGCAGGCGCTCAACCGCCAGCTCCTGGCCAGCGGCATGCCGATCAGCGGCATGAACACGGTGCGCAAGCATTTCTCGCGCATCAAGGGCGGACGGCTGGCGCTGGCCGCGCATCCGGCCCGGGTGCATACGCTGCTTATCTCCGATATCCCCGGCGACAACCCGGCCCATGTGGCGTCCGGCCCGACCATCCCCGATGCGGCGACCCGCGCGGAAGCCCTGCGGCTGATCGCGCAATACGGGCTGGAGCTGCCCGAGACGGTGCTCGCCCATATCGGCTCTCCGGCGGCCGATGCACCGCAGCCGGACGATCCGCGTCTTTCGCGGAACACCCACGCGGTGATCGCCTCTGCGAAACTGTCGTTGGAAGCAGCGGCGCAATATGCGGAGGCACGGGGTATCAGGGCGCATATCCTCTCGGACAGCATCGAGGGCGAGTCGCGCGAGGCAGGGCGTGTGCACGCAGCCATCGCGCGCGAGATCGCGCTCAACGACCGGCCATTTGCCAGGCCCGCCCTGCTGCTCTCTGGCGGGGAAACGACCGTCACCCACCACGGCAAGGGCAAAGGCGGACGCAACAGCGAATTCCTGCTCGCCTTCGCACTGGGGATCGCGGGGTTGGAAGGCGTTCACGGCTTTGCCGCCGACACGGACGGCATCGACGGCAGCGAAGACAATGCCGGAGCGTTCTGCGACGGCACCTCGGCCGAGCGGCTGCGCGCCATGGGCACCGATCCGGCGGCGCTGCTGGCCGACAACGACGCCTGGACCGCGTTCGACACGCTCGGCGACCTGTTCATCACCGGCCCGACCGGCACCAATGTCAACGACCTGCGGGCGATCCTAGTGAGATAGCCTATTCGGCCAGCGCCCGCATCTCGGCGATGAGGTCGGACTTGCCCTCGAAACCGATGCCGGGCAGGTCGGGCAGGGTCACGTGCCCGTCCTCCACCGCCACGCCGTCCGGAAACCCGCCATAGGGCTGGAACAGGTCGGGATAGCTCTCGTTGCCGCCCAGCCCGAGGCCTGCGGCGATGTTGAGCGACATCTGATGCCCGCCATGCGGGATGCAACGGCTCGGCGACCAGCCGTGGGCCTTGAGCATGTCGAGGGTGCGGCGGTATTCGCACAGCCCGTAGGACAGGGCGCAGTCGAACTGCAGCCAGTCGCGGTCGGCGCGCATGCCGCCATAGCGGATGAGATTGCGCGCGTCCTGATGACTGAACAGGTTCTCACCCGTAGCCATCGGGCCGGGATAGAACTCGGCCAGCGCCGCCTGCACCTGGTAGTCGAGCGGGTCGCCCGCTTCCTCGTACCAGAACAGCAGATAGTCGCGCAGCATCTTGGCGTAGGCGATGGCGGTTTCGAGGTTGAAGCGGCCATTGGCGTCGACCGCCAGTTGCGCCTGCCCGTCGATCTCGGCCAGAACGGCCTCGATGCGGCGGCGGTCGTCCTCGATCGGCTCACCGCCGATCTTCATCTTGACCACGGTGTAGCCGCGGTCGAGATAGGAGCGCATCTCGCGGCGCAGGGCATCGAGATCCTTGCCCGGATAATAGTAGCCTCCGGCGGCATAGACGAAGACACGCGGATCGGCGTTCCGGCCCTCGCGCTCGGCCAGCAGGCGGAACAGCGGCTTTTCTTCGATCTTGGCCACCGCGTCCCAGACCGCCATGTCGATGGTGCCCACCGCCACCGAGCGCTCGCCGTGGCCGCCGGGCTTTTCGTTGGCCATCATGGCGGACCAGACGCGATCCGGATCGAGATTGGTTTCGCCGGCGTCGAGCAGGCTGGCGGGATCGGCTTGGAGAATACGGTCCTTGAAGCGTTCGCGGATCAGCCCGCCCTGTCCATAGCGGCCGTTGGAGTTGAAGCCGTAGCCCACCACCCTGCGCCCGTCGCGCACCGCGTCGGTGACGACGGCGACGAGCGAGCAGGTCATCTTGGAGAAGTCGATATAGGCGTTGCGGATGGGCGAGGCGATGGGTCTTGTCACCTCGCGGATGTCGACGATCTTGACGCTCACTGGAAAAGCCCACGGGAGAAAAACAAGAAACTCAGTTCGCCTGCTCGGCCAATGCCCTGTCATAGGCGCGGCTGGCGCGGATCAGAAGGCGGGTATAGTCGGTCGCCTCGGCTTCCTCGGCGTCGAGCGTGTCCGAGGACAAGGTCTCGAGAATCCGGCCGTGCTGCATGACCGAGAAGCGGCTGCACATATGGGCGATGACCGCGAGGTCGTGGCTGACGAGGATATAAGTAAGATCGGCCCGCGTCCTGAGCTCGGTCAGCAGGTTGAGGATCTCGGCCTGCACCGAGACGTCGAGCGCCGAGGTCGGCTCGTCGAGCAAAAGGACGCGCGGCTCGACGATCAGCGCGCGCGCGATGGCGACGCGCTGGCGCTGGCCGCCCGAAAGCTGGTGCGGATAGCGGAAGCGGAAGTCCGCCGGCAGGCCGACCTGTTCCAGCGCATGCGCGATACGCTCCCGTCCGTTGCCGAGCCTGTGGATGTTGATCGGCTCCATCAGCTGGCTGTTGATGGTGTGCTTGGGGTGCAGCGAACCGTAGGGGTCCTGAAAAACCATCTGGATCAGCCGCGACCTTTCGAGGGTGATGCGCGGTCCGAGCGCCTTGCCGTCTATGGCGATGCGGCCGGTCCAGTTGCCGTAAAGTCCGGCGATGCAGCGCAGGATCGTGGACTTGCCCGAGCCGGATTCGCCGACCAGCCCGAAGACTTCGCCCCGTTCCATCGTGAAGCTGACCGAATCGAGCACCTGCTGCGCGGCGGCGCCGTGGCCGAGCGTGATCGAGAGATTGTCGACTTCGATAAAGGCCATCGGCTTCACCCTCCGTCCGCAGCCAGCCAGGCCGGATCGCGCTGGAGCACCGGCAGCCGCTCGCGGCGCTGGCCCAGCATCGGCAGCGAGGCGAGCAGGCCGCGCGTATAGGGATGCTGGGCGCGGTCGAGGTCGGCGGCGCGCAACTCCTCGACCACACGGCCCGCATACATGATGATGACGCGGTCGCAGAACGAGCGCACGAGGTTGAGGTCATGGGTGATGAAGATCAGGCCCAGCCCGCGCGCCGAGACAAGATCATCGAGAATGGCCAGCACCTTGAGCCGGATGGTCACGTCGAGCGCCGAGGTCGGCTCGTCGGCGATCAGCAGTTGCGGATCAGGGATGAGCATCGCCGCGATCATGACGCGCTGGCCCATGCCGCCGGAAATCTGGTGCGGATACTGTTCGAAGACATATTCGGGGTTGCGGATGCGCACTGCATCGAGCATGGCCAGCGCCCGCTCGCGCGCTTCCTGCCGCGATGCCTTGTGATGCACGCGATAGGCCTCGGCGATCTGCTCGCCGACCGTCATCACCGGGTTGAGCGAATATTTCGGGTCCTGCAGGATCATCGAGATGCGGCGGCCGCGCACGCCGAGCATGGTGTTTTCGTCGGCGGCAAGGATATCGATGTCCCGAAACCGCATTTCCTCGGCTTCAATGCGCGCCGTGCGCGGCAGCAGCTTGAGGATCGAGCGGCCGACTGTCGATTTGCCTGAACCTGACTCACCCACAATGGCGACCTTTTCTTGGCCGACCGCAAAGGAAACGTCACGCACCGCCCGCACAGGATGCGGCCCGCGCCCGAAGCTCACATTGAGCTTGCGGATGCTCAGGAGCGGCGCGCCCGGCGGGCTATTCGGAGCGGGAGTCGAGGACATCGCGGAGACCATCTCCAAAGAGGTTGAAGGCGAGGCTGACGATGACGATGGCGAGCCCGGGCGTGGTCACCAGCCACCAGTAGTCGAGCATGTAGCGGCGTCCTGTCGAGGTCATGGCACCCCATTCGGGGGTGGGCGGCTGGGCGCCGAGACCCAGAAATCCCAGCCCAGCAGCAGTGAGGATGACGCCGGCCATATTGAGCGTCGAGCGCACGATTACCGAGGACATGCACATCGGCACGATCTGCCGCAAGATGATGCGGGCCGCCGAGGCGCCCTGCAGTTTTGCCGCAGCGACATAATCGGAATTGCGCACGGTGAGCGTTTCGGCGCGGGCCAGACGTGCGATGGACGGCCAGTTGGTGAGCGCGATGGCCAGGATCGCATTCTGCAGACTGGGGCCAAGCACGGCGACGAAAGCCAGCGCCAGGATGAGGCTGGGAAAGGACAGGAAGATATCGGTGATGCGCATGAGCACAGCATCGATCCAGCCGCCGAAATAGCCCGCTACCGTGCCGATGAGCAACCCGATGGGGGAGACGGTTATGGTGACGAGGAAGACGATATAGAGCGTGATGCGCGAGCCGTAGATGACGCGGCTGAAGATGTCCCGGCCATATTCGTCGGTGCCGAACCAGTGCACGTCGCTGGGCGGCTGAAGCGCGCGGGACAGGCTCTGGGCCACCGGATCGAAGGGGGCGATCACCGGCGCGAAGATGGCGATCAGGATGAGCAATCCGATGATGACGAGGCCGATGGTCGCCAGGGGATTGCCGAGCAGGCGCAGCACGCCGGCGCGTACTTCGCCCCACATGGCCTCGCGTCCGCTTTTCGGACCGCGTGCGGTCACCGTTGCGGTTTCGGGCTGGGTGAGACTGGTCATGGGCGCGTCCTCGGGTCGAACACCTGATAAAGGAGGTCCGAGATGAGGTTGAGGGAAATGAAGATAATGCCGACCAGCAGCACGCAGCCCATCGCCGCGTTCATGTCGCCGGCCATAAGGTTGTTGGTGAGGTATTGGCCGAAGCCGGGCCAGGCGAAGACCGTTTCGATAAGCACAGCGCCTTCGAGCAGCCCGCCATAGGCCAGCGCCACGATGGTGACGAGCTGCACCCGGATGTTGCGGAAGGCGTGCTTCCAGAGCACGTCGCGCTGCGAGAGTCCTTTGACCCGCGCTGTAATGATGTACTCCTGATTGAGCTGGTCGAGCATGAAGCTGCGCGTCATGCGGGTGATGTAGGCCATCGAGTTATAGCCCAGAAGCGTGGCGGGCAACACGAGATGCCTGAGCACCGAGCGGAATATCTCCCATTCTCCGGCGAGGATGGAGTCGATGGTGATGAAACCGGTGCGCACGGGCACGATGCCCTCGTAGTAGATTTCCAAGCGGCCGCCCCCGCCGACCCAACCAAGCCAGCCATAGAAGATGAGCAATGCCATCATGGCCAGCCAGAAGATGGGCGTGGCGTAACCGGTCAGCGTGATGAAGCGCACGACCTGGTCGACCAGCCGGCCCCGCGACGCGGCTGCCCAGACCCCAAGCGGAACGCCGAGCCCCGCGCCGACGATAATGGCGGCTGTGGCCAGCTCCACGGTAGCCGGGAAGACGCGGGCGATGTCCTGGATGACCGGGCGGCCAGTGAGGAAGGCATTGCCGAGATCGCCGCTGGCGATGGTGGTGATGTAGCGCCAGAACTGGACATAGACCGGCTGGTCGAGTCCGAGCTGGTAATAGACCCGCATATAGGCCTCGCGGTCGGCCTCGATGCCGACCACTGCCGTCACCGGATCGACCGGCATGATCCGGCCGATGAAAAAGGTGAGGACGAGCAGTCCGCAAAGCGTGACGGCATAGCTGGCCAGCGTGCGCAAAACGCCGACGAGGCCGAGGCCGCGTCTGCGCGCCCGGTTTCTATTTGCTACAACAAGAGCCACGCTTTTCCTCCGGTTGCGTAGCGCGGGGCATTGACAGCCCCGCGCATTTCCCGTTCCGCCGAAATCAGCGGTTCTTGGTGACCTCGAACAGACGCGTGGTGCGCGAAGGGTGGAAGATGAGGTTCTCCACATCCGTACGGACCGCGACCGGCGTCACCACCTGCGAGATGGGAATGGTCGGAGCCACCTCATCCAGATAGCGCTGCTGCACCTGGTGGTAGATTTCGATCTGCCGCTCGGGATCGGTCTCGACCAGCCCCTCCTCGATCAGCCTGTTCATCTCGTCGTCAGCATAAGACGCACGCCAGCTCTGCAACGCAAAGAGCTGCGCCTCGGGACGATTGTCGGGATTATAGGCCATATTGTAGAGATTGGCGTGCGGATGCGGCGCCTGTCCGCCGCCACCACGACCGACCGCAATCTCATAGTCGCGATCGCGCATGCGGTCGTAGACCACACTGCCGCCGCCACTAATAATCTCGGCGGTGATCCCGGCTTCGGCCAGATTGGCCTGGAGGGCGGTCGCGATCTCGATGAACGGGGAGTCCGAGAGGACGCGGATATTGGTGGTGAACCCGTTCGGATATCCCGCCTCCGCGAGCAGTTCCCGCGCCCGCTCGACATCGATTTCGAAGCCCGGATTGTCCAGCGTCGCAGGTAGGCCCATCTGCACCGGCACCTGATGATAAAGACCGTAACCGGGCATGATGGTCTCGTTGATGCCGTCATAATCGATGAGATAGCGGATGGCCTCGCGCACGCGGACATCCTGGAACTGCTCGACCTCCTGGCTGAGCGAGACGTAGTAGAAACCGCCCTCCTGGGTATGCTGGATGGCGACCCCGTCCGCTCCTTCGACGCCGCGCAGGTCGGGACCGGCAAGGCTGACGGCCACGTCGATATCGCCGCGCTCGATCATCAGGCGCTGGGTCTGGGATTCGGGCATGTGGCGGATGACCACCCGGCGCATTCCCGGCACGCCTTTCCAGTAGTCGTCGTTGCGTTCGAGAATGAGCAGGCTGTTGGCCTGCCAGTCGCCCAGCGTGAAGGCGCCCGAACCCGCGGCGTTGGTGGTGAGCCAAGCGGTAGCGAGGTCGCCGTCTCGGTCATGCTCCATCGCCGTGGCGCTGTCGATGATGCCGGAGACCGGGTTGGCAAGCACATAAAGCAGCAGGGTCGGGTCGGTCGGATCGGGAATCTCGATCTCGACGGTATAGTCGTCGACCTTGCGGATCATCTGTTCGGCGTTATCGCGCGAAAACCCGTAGACCCGCCAGAAGGTAGCCGCGTTGGAATCGAGCAGCAGCGGGCGGCGCAGGCTCCAGACCACGTCGTCCGCAGTCAGCGGATTGCCCGAATGGAATGTGATGTCGTCGCGCAGATTGAGCGTGATCGTCGTACGGTCATCGCTGACCGACCAGTCCCTGGCCAGGGCGGGCGTCAGAGCCGATTTGTCATGCGCATCGATCTCTACCAGCGTGTCGTAGATGTTGATGCGCGCCAGGTCCGCCTCGCGGCTGCTCGACTGCGCCGGATCGACGGACAGGATATTGGCCATGCTCATACCGATGATGAGCTGGTCGGGGGGTGTGTCGGCAAACGCCGCACCGAGCGGATAGACTGTCAGGGCGATGCCCAGGCTCAGTCCGCCCAACAGAGACTTCAAGGATTTCATTTCGCTATTCCTCCCGTCGCGAGTGATACCGCACCGCGGCAGGGATCGCCCTATTGGGGACCCAGCGCCGCGATGAGTTCCGTCAGTTGCCGCTCTTCAGCGGCAGAGATCTCCGTAAGCGGGGCGCGTACCGCACCCGCGCCGCGCCCCACCAGCCGCGCCCCGGCCTTGACGAGGCTCACCGCATAACCGGGCTTCTGGTTGCGGATGGCGATGAAGGGCAGAAAGAAACTTTCCAGCAACGCGGCCGTCGCGGCCGTGTCGCCGCGTAAAATGGCCTCGTAGAAGGTCATCGCGGTGCGCGGAATGAAATTGAAGACGGCCGAGGAGTAGACCGGCACGCCGATGGCCCGATAGGCTTCGGCGAAGATCTCCGCGGTCGGCAGGCCGCCGAGATAAACCATGCGGTCGCCCAGCTTGCGGCGAATGCCGACCATCAACTCGATATCGCCGATACCGTCCTTGACGCCGATGAAGTTGGGGCAGCGCTCGGCCAGTTTGGCGAGCGTGTCTCCGGTCATACGGCACACGCTGCGGTTGTAGACGATGATGCCGATCGAAACGGACTTGCACACCGCCTCGACATGAGCGGCGAGGCCGTCCTGGCTCGCCTCGGTCAGATAATGCGGCAGCAGGAGGACTGCTGCCGCCCCTGCCCGCTCGGAAGCCTGCGCCATCTCGATAGCCATCGCCGTGCCATAGGCCGCCGACCCGATGATCGGCGTCCTGTCCCCGCAGGTCTCGACCGCGGTGCGCACGACCTTCTCGTGCTCGGCCAGGGACAGGGAGAACACCTCTCCAGTGCCGCCGGCGGCAAACAGAGCGGAGGCGCCATAGGGCATCAGCCATTCAAGTCGTGCGCGGTAGGCCGCGGCGTCGAACTGCCCTTCGACGTCGAAATCGGTGATCGGGAAGGACAGAAGTCCCGAGCGGAGCGCCTCTATCGCGCGTTCATATGCCATTGTTCTTCCAATCTTCTTTGTCTTCGGTCGCGCGCCGGTCTCGTTGCTGCAATCAGACGAGGTTGCGGTCGATGTAGTCGAAGTTGATGTTCTCCCCGAGGCCCGGCAGAGTGGGCATGTGGACTATGCCGTCGGCGTCCATCGGATCGGAGATCTCGTGCAAATATTCGGGCGGTGCGTCGTGGTCTATGAAGGGGTGCAGCAGGCCGCGCTCGTACCAGCGGCCGTTCTTCATCGCTCCGCACAGCGCCAGGTTGCCCGGATTGCCGCCGTGGATCTCGCAATCCATGCCGAGGGCCTCGGCAACATGGATGACCTTCATGGCCGGGCCGATGCCGCCCACGTCCTGCACGCCGACGCGCAGGATGTCGCAGGCGCCTTCGAGCGCCCATTCGATACGGGTATGGTGCTTGCCGGCGGCCGTCTCCGGACCGATGACGGGGATATCGAGCTGGTCGGCCAGCCACTTGTAGGAGGCCTTGGACTGTTCGTCCATGCACTCTTCCAGCCAGTAGTAGTTCAGTTCCTCGAGACCCCGGCCGAGCTTGAGCGCCTCGAGACGGCTGTACCAGTGATAGGCGTCGAGCATCAGCGGCACGTCGGGACCGACCGCCTCGCGGACCGCAGCGCAGGCCTTGAGGTCCATGTCGACGCTGGGCGCCCACGAGACGGGCGGCATCCAGGTATGCAGCTTGATGGCCTTATAGCCGCGCGCGATGAGCTGCTTGGCGAAGTTGCCGTAATCCTCGGGAGTCGCCAGCCCGCCTTCGAGCTCATCGCCGCACATGGTGCTGGCATAGGCCGGGATGCTGTCGCGATAGGCGCCGAGCAGCTTGTAGACCGGCAGGTTGAGGGCGCGTCCGGCCAGATCCCACAGCGCCAGCTCGGCGATCGAAAGCGAGCGGTCGGACAGCTGGCCCTTGCTGCCGCGCTGCCAGTGGGCCAGTTCCTGCCAAAGGCGCTCGCGATCGAACGGATCCTGCCCGATCAGAACCACCTTGAAGAATTTCTCGACGATATGGGGACGCACCAGTTCGGGCGGCGCGAAATAGTGCCCCTCCACGCCTTCGTCGGTCACGATGGAAAGCAGGGCCTGCTTGGTCTCGTGCTCCGGCCCGGGATGGGAATGACCGGCGCTGTCGGAATGCTTGCGGCTCTTGTGCCTGAATACCCGCACCCGGACATCCGTGATCTTCATATTCCTCCCATCCCTTCATCAGGTTATCATGATGTCATATGCCATAACGGGCCATTTCGGGGTATGTCAAGCGAGGATTCGGGTCGGATTTTTCTGTTGTCATACAATGACAGCGACGATAGTAATTGCCCAACAACAAGGGGATTTACCGAGGGGCGCCAAGAGGACGATGTCGACGGGTTTCCACAAGCAGACGCTCACGAGCCATGTCACGCGCGTGCTTTCGGACCGCGTTTCAAAAGGGCAGTACAAGCCCGGCGAGAAGCTGCCGACCGAGCAGAAGCTTATCGATGAGTTCAAGGTAAGCCGCACGGTGATCCGCGAGGCCGTGGCCAGCCTGCGCGCCGCTGGCATCGTCAGCACACAACAAGGCGTGGGAGCGTTCGTGCTCAACAAGCAGCCGAGCGCGAACTTCAAGATCGACCAGAACCTGCTCGGCATGGTCGAGGAGATCAGCGCGGTGCTCGAGTTGCGTATCGCTTTGGAGTCCGAGGCGGCGGCGCTGGCGGCGGCCCGGCGCACCGAAGAGGATATCGAGCGCATCAACGCCAGCCTCAAGGTGATGGGGGATGCCATCGCGGCGGGTGAGGACGCCTTGCAGCCCGACCTCGATTTCCACAGGGCGATCGCCACCGCCACGGGGAATGCCCATTTCGTCAACCTGTTCGGCTATCTGGGCGAACTTGTCATACCACGCTCGCGCCTACAGACCTTCCGGCTGGGCGGCACCACACGACTCGACTACCTCCAGCGCGTCAATCGCGAGCATGAGCAGATCGCCACGGCGGTAGTCCGCGGCGACATCGAGGCAGCGCGTGCCGCCATGCGGCTGCACCTCGCCGACAGCCGCGAGCGCCTGCTCCGCCACATCCCACGATAGGGCCAGGCCTACGCGGTGCTTTGCGGCAACGGCCGGCAGCTGTGTCTAATGTTGTGGATACCCGATGACGCCCTACCCACCCACATGAACTCGAGACATATGCTCCAAAGCGTGGCCAGTTGCCATTGCGGCTAGCTGCTCCGCATCCGGAAGGCTGTTTCCACGCCAGGCAATATGCAAATCCGGCCGAACGAGCAGGTAGTCCTTACCATAAAGCTGCCGAATCCGTGGATTGCTGAAGTCGAGAACGTCGAGGGGTGCACCACGTCTCAGGAAGGCGTCGACCAGTGCCCCGACATCCGCAGTAGCGGAAGGCCCCAGCCTCAGGATCGCATAGCCCCGGCCGATCGAATCGTTGATCGATACGCTTGGCTTGAGCCAGCAGTGAGGCAGGCGGACACCTGTCCAGGCAATGGGTTGATAGGTACGGAACAGGTGCTCCGGTCCCCCGGGTTCATCCCAGATCAAGGGGCTGTCGACATAGCGATAGCCCAGTTCGGCGCCGATCATCTCGTTGGTCTTGCGCTGCTCGACATCGGCGACCTCGGCCAGATTGCGGCGCAGGACTTCGCCTTGCGGAGTATTGTCGTTGAAGCCCGGCTGCCATTGGCTGCGCCATCTTCGCCGGCCGAGGGAGGCATAACGCGATGCCCCGACATTGCGGTCGCCGATCTGGCGCCGCTCGATCTCGTAGGACCGGAGCATTAGCGGGCCGCCCCAACCCTGCAATACCGCAGCCAGTTTCCAGGACAGGTCTATGGCGTCGCCTACGCCCGTGTTCATGCCCAGCCCGCCGGTGGGGATCACCAGATGAGCAGCGTCGCCGGCCAGAAACACGCGCCCTTCGCCATAACGGTCTGCGAGAAGCAGATTCTGCTTCCATTCCCCCACGTAGAGCATTTCATAGTCGACGGGCGCTCCTACCACCTTCTCGAACTGGCGCGCCATCGCCTGGTCGTCCTCGACCACGGCGTGCAGCGTCCAGTGGCGGGTGGAGTCCTGCATAATCAGGAAGGACGCCTGATCGTCCGCTACATGATAGTGGCGACCGTGGCCAGGACCATTGCCCAGAGGAAGACTGATCCACCCCCATTGAACGGGTCCACCTTGAAGTATGGTTTTGACCATGAAGGAGGACCACGATGGCAACCAAGCGACACAAGCCCGATGAGATCGTCACGAAGCTTCGGCAGGTTGAGGTTTTGCGCGGCCAGGGCATGGCGATGGCGGATGCTGTTCGCCAGATCGGCGTTTCCGAGCTGACGTATTACAGGTGGCGCAAGCAGTATGGCGGCATGAGCCGTGACCAGCTTCGGCAGTTGAAGGAGCTCCAGAAGGAGAACGAACGGCTTCGCAAGGTGGTTGCCGATCTGACACTGGACAAGCTGATCCTGACGGAGGCTGCTCGGGGAAACTTCTGAGCCCCTCGCGTCGTCGTGCCTGCATAGACCATGTTCGCTCGGTTCTGCCGAAACGCGTTTCGGAGCGCCGGATATGCCGCGTGCTGGGGCAGCATCGCTCCACGCAGCGCCGCATTCCCCGCGGTCGGGACGACGAGCAGCAACTGACCGAGGACATCGTTGCACTGGCCCGCCGCTATGGCCGCTATGGCTATCGCAAGATCGCCGAGCTTCTGCGCAGCCAGATGGGCTGGGTGGTCAACGACAAGCGGGTCGAGCGCATCTGGCGACAAGAGGGGCTGAAGGTTCCGGCCAAACAACCGAAGAAGGGCCGGCTCTGGCTCGCCGACGGATCATGCATCCGCCTGCGCGCCGAGCGGCCCAACCATGTCTGGTCCTACGACTTCGTCGAGGACCGAACCCATGACGGAAGGAAGTATCGCATGCTCAACGTGATCGACGAGTTCACGCATGAAGCGTTGGCGATCCGTATCGATCGCAAGCTCAACTCCACCGACGTCATCGACGTCCTGTCCGATCTCTTCATCCTGCGCGGTGTGCCTGAGCACGTCCGCTCCGACAACGGCCCGGAGTTCATCGCCACGGCCGTGCAGGACTGGATCACCGCTGTCGGGGCGAAGACCGCCTACATCGCTCCCGGCAGCCCATGGGAGAACGGCTACATCGAGAGCTTCAATGCTCGCCTGCGCGACGAGCTTCTCGACGGCGAGATCTTCTACACGCTCAAGGAGGCCAGGATCATCGTGGAAAGCTGGCGCCGGCATTACAACACCGTGCGCCCGCATGGGTCGCTCGGCTACAAGCCACCGGCGCCCGAAGTCTTCATCCCGGCATTCGCGCGGGCGGCCCTGCAACCCAAACCAGCGATGCCGCCCGCGCTAGCCCCGAGGCCGTCATTGCACTAACATTCTAACCGGACCCGTCCATGGGGGCAGATCACCCCAACCAGCGATGCCGCCCGCGCTGGCGCCACGACCATCATTGCACTAACAATCAAATTGGACCCGTCCGTGGGGGCCGATCACGTCCACCCCAATGTTGTCGGAGTGCTTACCACTCTAATCGGCGCCACACTCGCTGCCTTCGGCAATCTCACAGCCGCTGCATATGCCACAACGGTCCTATATCTGTTGGGTTTTTTCCTATACGCCACGAAATCTATCTCTAGATGTTCGTACCTGTGCTGGTCCGTCGCCGGCTACGTCATTCTGATACCGCACCTGATCGAGATGCGATCTTACTCCGTTCTGCTTAACGAAACCGTTGGCGCTATCATTTGCTCCGCAGGACTTGTGAAAATCACTCTCAGCCTCAACGGTCCTGCTGTTTCGGATTGGTTCTCATACCGAAACCCTCGTGTGCGACACCACAAGTCGAGGCGGTTCATATCGCGCCTTTTCTAATCGCCCTGTCCTGATTGGGGAGAGCGCAGAAGCAAGAATCCAAGTACCAGAGCCAGCAAAATAAACAGCGTTCCGTTGACCAGCCCTGCAACATACAACGCTGCAAGAACAGCACCTGCTGCCCCAATATTCAAGTGATAGGAGGGATTTCGTAATGTCGTCTCGATCTCCTTGGAACGCCTTTCATGGTAAGCGATTTTTTCTTCCGCAGTCATACTCCAATAGCTCTTTTTCTTTTCCATCGCATTGCTCCTTCACCGTCTTTTCTGGCCTATGCGATCTCAAAGGATTCTCAGTCATTCGACACGACTAGTCGCAAATGCGGACCTCGGTTTTCAGGGACGAAAACCCCCATAATCCTGCTTCCCCTATCGAGCAGGATTTCGCCCTCGCTGGCCACCAATTCCATGGCGGTGGCCAATTCTGTATCGATCTCTGCCGACTTGCCATATATGGGATCATATCTGGCCAGCCGGCAGCCACGCGACCGCACGAGCGCTCTGGCCTTTGCGATGCGACGGCGCTCAAGTTGGCGAATTACCCGCTCATGAGCCATCGTCGCCAATGCTGCCACTGCCATGCCGACGACAAGGCCCTTCACTGCTGGCTCCGTGTTCAGCGTCGTCCAATCCCACACGATATAGCCGATTAGGAGGGCGAGGATTGCCCCTACGACCGCTCGAATTACTGATCGTGCCTTACTCTGCATAGGTCTTTACCTTGCCATCCTTCCGAGCAGTGTGGACCTCCCCACGAGTCTACTTTGTAACCCATCGTCTTCGAGCCTTATTCTGAACCTCCTGCATTCACGCTGTCGCGCCCGGCTCGCCATGCCGCATGCGCGAGAAGGGCCTGCCGTTCCGGCTCCATTATGCCCTCGCACCCACGGCGATAGTGATTGTGGAGATAGCTCGACCGACCTGCCTCTGGATCGTCCCTGTACAGCCGATAGACCTTCTCGGCGTCCTGCTTTGTCGTTCGTATCTCACCCATTGTCCGAGCCTATTCTGGAACTTCACGCCGGGCGGCGATTCTGTAGACCGCCCCGCGATCTCTCTTTCCTATCGCGACCACCACTACGAGGATTTCTGTCTCTCTGACCTCGTACACCAATCGGTAGCCTATGCCTCGCAACTTGATCTTGTACCTATCCTTGCTGCCCGATAGTTTGGCGGAGGCAACTCGTGGGTTTTCGCAGCGTTCAGCCAGCTTCTTCTTGAAGCGGTTCCGTGTATCGCTGTCGAGCTTGCGCCACTCTTTCAGAGCAGCGTCCACGAACCCAAGCTCATAGGTCATCCAGCGTCACCTTGGTGACGGGATCGCCTGCTCTGGCATCAGCGATAGCATTCAGTTCGATGTCTTCGAGGCGCTCCAGCATGGCCTCATAGGCACGGGCGGGAACGCAATAGAATGCGGGTTCATTTCGGTTCAGGATTGCAACCGCAGCCCCTTCGCCGGCTGCGACAGTACCCATCGGGTTCTTCTTCAGTTCCGAGACACTGGCCGTGATTTCTGCGAGGACTATGTGAGCCATAGGTTCACTCCTTGATCCTGTTAATGGTGCTTTATTTAGCACCATTAACAGGTCACTTCAATGACGCACAGGGGCCTATTCTGGAACTTACTGCGGCTTCCTGCGCTGGGCCTTCTCCATGGCCTCATATTCCGCCATCGCGTTGTCCCAAGCGGCTCGGTCGTCTGCGCTCAACCTCCGATAGCCTGCATCGTCCACGATCAGCCCC
>Ga0180223_1000515_pt1 | contig 47078 bp, 48 predicted proteins | sample eDN5th30CKraftOP_FD_151337 | JGI IMG/M metagenome (GOLD analysis project Ga0180223, IMG submission 151337) | Enriched Organic Plus compost microbial communities from Emeryville, California, USA - eDNA 5th pass 30_C Kraft OP (version 2) (version 2) ... | reverse complement strand
CGCCGAGCGCATCAGGAAGGAAGCGGGCATCAAGGTGCGCGCCGTCGGCCTCATCACCACGGCCGAGCAGGCCGAAGAGATCGTCGCCTCCGGCAAGGCCGACATGGTCGCCGCGGCGCGCGCCTTCCTCGACGACCCGCATTTTGGCTGGCACGCCGCCAAGGTTCTCGGCGCCGAGGTGGCGATCCCGAACCAGTATTTGCGCGCCGGGCCGAAGATGTGGTCGGCGACGCCGAAGAGCTAAGCTGCGGCTTACCCGGCGAGCCCGGTCTGCACCGGCGGCATCATGCCGATGCGGCCGAAGCCGGGCAGCTTGAGCGCCGGGTAGCGCACATCGAAACCGGCGACGAGGCCGAGCAGATTGACCTCGAAGCCCTCGATCCAGCCGGCCTTGATGCCAGCGAGGCCATAGACCGACAGCTCGATGCCGGTGCCGCTATCGGTGCGGCCGGCATAGAAGCCGTCACGGAAGTCGCGGCCGACCGCATTGGCGGGGAGGGCGACTTTCAACTCGGGCACGGCGCGCAGCACCGCGGCGGTGAAGCTGTTCGAATTCGGCCCTGGCCAGACGCGGTAGTCTCCGGCCTGGGCATAGGCGTAATCGCGCACGGCGGTTTCGACCTTGGGGATCACGGCCTCCGCCTCGGCGCCGGACACATCGACGATGGCGACCGGCGTGTTGCCGTACCAGCGGGCGTCCGCCGGCCAGCCGTTGCGGCGCACGGGCGCGCCCCAGCCGACGACGTCGTAGCGCGTCCAGCGCGCCTCGCCGGCGCGTTTGTAGACGATCCAGCTATGGACCGAGAAAATGCCTTTCCAGGCGCCGGTGGTGCCCGAATAGACGATCAGGCGGGCGGCCGGGAACGCGCGGGCGGCGGGCAGGGTGCCGGTTGAGGACCAGTCGGCCTGGCTCCAGGAGCGCGGCGCATCGCCGGCGGCATAGAGCGCGGCGCGCGCGATCAGCGGCACCAGGAAGATGGCGAACACAATCAGCATGAGGCGGACAGGGCGTTTGAACATGAACGCGAAATGGGGATGGGCCTGGGGGGTGAGCCCTAACGTGGGTTCGCGGCGCGGGTAGGGCAAGGGTGGGGGGCAGGCGCGAGGCTAAGTGCCTCACCCCACCTTATTGTCCCGGATGGTCAACTGCGGGAACTTGTCCGCGCCGCCGCGGGTGAGATCGCCGGTCACGGCCTTGTCCCAGGCCAGGCCGACCACGGCGCCGCTCCTGATGGCGGAGAACACGTTCGATGTGATCTCGGCCTTGCCGGCGCCCTCGACCACCGAGACGCCGACGCCGATGCCGGCATCGCGCACGCTGTTGGCGGTAACCTTGCAGTCGCGCAGATATTTGCCGGAACCGACCACGATGCCCATCACCGGCGCGTTCTCGATGGTGTTGCCGGACACGGTGGAGTCGGCTTCGACGCCGATGCCGACGCCATAGGCGTCGGGCCCTCCCTGCGGCCGCTTGTTGGTCATGTTGCGGATGACATTGTCGCGCACCATGGCGAGATGTCCGCCGTGATCCATGTTCGTCACCGCAATGCCCATGGCGGCTGTATCGATGACGTTGTCGACGATGGTGGCGTCGACGAAATCGAACTCCGAGTAGATCGCCACTTCGCCGAGGTCGGTGCAGGTGTTGTCGCGGATGACGATGTGCGAGGCGGCGTTGCCACGTACCGCGGTGAAGGCGGCGCGCCGGATGGTGTTGCCGCGCACGATGACGCGCTCGGCGCGATAGACGTTGATGGCGTTGCCGTTCTGGCCGTCGCCGCCGCTGTGCGCCTGCGTGTCCTCGATGGTGTTGTTTTCGATGATGCTGCCGTCGCTGCGCTTGGCGCTCTGCCAGACGCGGATGCCACCGTTGCCCGACTTGGCGACGGTGTTGCCGCGAATGGTCAGGCGGCCGTCGAGCGAGAACAGGGCGTTGTCCGCGCTGTTCGTGATCGTGTTGCCTTCGACCGTGCCGCTGCATTGCGTCAGCGCCACGGCATTGCCACCGGCATTGACGATGGTGCAACCGGCGAGGCGCAGATTGGTTGCCGTGCTGAAGCTGACGAGTGCGCCGTTGCCGAGTCTGATGTTGCCGCCGTCAATCGTCAGCGTCTCGAGCGTTATAGCGCCCGCGTCCTGCGCCATGAACAGCGCCGGACCTTGCACGAACTGGAGCCTTGTCGCGTCCTTGGCGCCGATAATGCGGGTGCCGGAAGACAGCCGCAGCGGCCCGCTGCGATAGCGCCCGGGCGCCAGCCACAAGGGCTGCTGCGCGCGCGTCGTCTCGTCGATGGCCTTCTGCAGCGCACGCGTCTGGTCGCTGTCGGCATTGGCGCGCACGCCGAAGCGCGCGGCCTCAATGCCTTTCGGCGAGCCATCGCGCGCGGCGACCGGAGCGGCAAACGCCGAGGCGAGCGAACCGGCGATCAGGTCGCGGCGGGTGAGCGGCATGGGCGCAGTGTGCGCGGAACCGGCTTAGGTCCGGTTAACGGCGGCGCGCAAAGCTACCAGTACTTGCTCGCCGGCGCGGGAAAGGTCCGAAGCAGCGAAGCGCCGGATACGCCGGTCATTCTCGCGAAAGCGGGAATCCAGCTTTTTCCTGGGCCGTGCAAACCGCGCGACCTTCGGCACATGCACGAACACGGCAAGCGGGGCGCCGCTGTCCACCGCGCGCCAGCACAGATAGTTGCACAAATAGCGCCCGGCATCGCGCGACAGCACGGCGGGTACATGCGCCGCGCGCGCCGCGGCGAGCAGGCGCTGCGCCGGCATCGGCATTCGCTTTGCGGAAGGCGCGTCCGGCTCGATGACGCCGCGCCGCTGCACTTTACCAGAGGCGTCCGGCAGCAGCGCCAGCGCATTGCGCGCCTGCGTCTCGATGCGCACCGCCCTGGCGCGGCCGTGAAGGCCGAACATCAGCAATGCGTCGGGCTTGTGATGCGCGATCAGCGCCGGCAGGTCGCGGTCGACCGCGGCATAGCTCGTCGTGAAGATGTGCGCGACGATCTTGGTATCGGCCAGCGCCGGCCGCCGTAGCCGCGCCAGCGCGCGCACCAACTTCACGGTCGGATTATACGGCGCGCCGGGAAAGGGACCGAAGCCGGTGATGAGTAGGATGGGCATCGCCGTCCGGTTTAGCAAGCGCCGGCGGATTGCTCAAACATCGGGGCGTTACAATTGCGCCCACAGCCAGCGCAGCACCAGGGAACCGGGCGCATCCGGATCGGTCGATACTTTGTCGCGGACAGCGGCTTTCGCCGCCAGCAGGCTCGCGGCGAAACTGCCGGCGCCGTAGCCGAGCTGCAGGCTCACTTCGGCAATGACAAGAGGCCAGAGCAGGTCGACCCCGGCAGCACTGCAGACGACGATCATCGCCGCCGCGCTCACGCCGATCGCGATGATAAGGCCGGAAATCCGGAACATGAATCCGAGGGCAAGGCCGGCGACGAAGTGCGTCGCGCCAGCGATCGCGGCAAAGAGCACCCGGTTTCCCCCTGTTGAGGCCCGAAGAAATTTACAGTGCCAAATTGGCATAACAGTGGCTAGGGCCGTTCGGTAAAACGGCGCGTATATGCATTTAAAATAATACGAAAATGCATGGTCAGATTCGCGATGGTCCTGCCGTACCTTTGTCGCGGGGAGGCGACGTTTCTGTTGCGGAGGGTGCCCGTGATCGCAACCAAATCTACCGTCGCGCTCATTGTCGCTGGACTTGTCAGTGCCGACGCGCCGCGTCGGCGCGCGATCTGTCGATGGGCAAGCACAGCGCCGACGATCTCAAGGCGGCCTGCACCAAGGCCGGCGATTTGTTCTCGCAAGACAAGGAGCGCTATGGCTGCGGCGCCGATTGCCGCGGCGCGCCGGGCACGGATTGCATCGTCAGTTGCGATGCCAGCCAGAAATGCGGCGCGTAGGTGATCGGCGCCCGCCGGCCGCGCAACATCGACAATGCGCTGAAGCGCTGAGCGCCGCTACATCGCCACCTTGATCAGGAAGCGCTCGACTTCACCCTTGAGGTTGGCGCTGGCCTTCTCCACCGCTTCGGAGGCGGCCAGCACCGTCTGCGCCGAATGCTGGGTGCCGCTCGCGGCATCGACCACTTCGACGAGCACGCCGTCGATGATCTTCGCGCCCTGCGCCGTGCTGGCAACGTTCTGCGAGATCGAGCCGGTGGCGCTGGCCTGCTGCTGCACCGATGCCGAGATTGAGGTGGTGTGGCTGTTGATCTCGTCGATGCGCTTGGCGATGCGGGCGATGGCCTCGACCGAATCCTGCGTCGATTTCTGAATCTCGAGAATCTGCGCCGAGATGTCCTCGGTGGCGCTGGCTGTCTGGATGGCCAGCGCCTTGACCTCGTTGGCGACCACGGCGAAGCCGCGGCCGGCGGCGCCGGAACGCGCCGCTTCGATAGTAGCGTTGAGCGCCAGCAGGTTGGTCTGCCCGGCGATATTGCGGATCATCTTGACGACGTCGCCGATCTTGTCGGCGGCGCGCGCCAGCCGCTTGAAGTCGTCATTGGTGACGTGCGCTTCGTCGAGCGCAACGCGCACGATGTGCGTTGCGCGCATCAGCCGCTCGTCGACTTCGGAAGCGGACGCCGACAATTGCTCGACCGCGGCCGCCACCGTTTCGACGTTGCTCACTGCCTCCTGCGAGGTGCGCCGCGCGTCTTCGGCGCGCAGGGTGGTGTGCCCCGAGGAGTCGAGCAGCGCCGCCGCGGTGGCGTGCATTTCGCTGGCGCTGTCGGCGACGGTCCTGAGCAGCGTCTCGGCGCCGGCGCGGAATTCGTTGATGGCGGCTTCGGTGGCGGCGCGGCGGCTCTCCAACTGCTCGCTGGCGATGCGACGCTTTTCCGCTGCGCGGCGCTCGGTGATGTCCTCGTGCGTCGTGATCCAGCCGCCGCCTTCGATCGGGTGGTTGGTGATGAGATAGAGGCGGCCCTGGCCGGCCTCGACTTCGGCGGTGGTGGTGCGGCCCTCTCGATAGGCCGTGAGGAACTTGTCGCGATACTCTTGCGGGTCGGCGGCGAAGGTGCCCCTGGCGACGCGGCGCGCCAGCACCTCGGACAAGGTCGAGCCCGACGACACATCGTCCGGCGTCAGGTTGTACATGCTGTAATAGAGCGTGTTGCAGACGATGAGCCGCTCGTCGGCATCGAACATGCTCAGGCCGTGCGGCATGCTGTTGAGCGCGCGGCGGATCTGCTCGCCGGTCTGGCGCTGCCGCCGCGTGAAACGAGCCGCGACGGCAGTGGCCGAGAGCTGGCCGAACACGGCGGCGATGATCGCGCACAACGCGGTCAGAAGGCCTGGTGGAACATCAGGGGAGAAGAGTGCGAAGGCCGCCAATAAAAGGACGGCAAAGCCGGCACCGAATGCGCCGAGCCCGACGAGGGTAATTTTGACCAGGCCGCTCTTCAGGGCCGAGGAAAGTCGGGCATTCCGCATATTGGGACTTCCGGCTGCCCGCGAACCCTAGGCCCCATGCGTTTAAACAGGGTTAACTCGAGGTTAATTCCAGATTATCGGAAGGCGGTGCGCGGCAGCCGGTTCCCTCGCCGCGCGAGGCTGTTACAGGCCGAGCAGACCGGCAATGTTCTCGACGGCCAGGGTCGGCGACAGCGTGCCGGCGGCGACCGCGCTTTCAGCCTGCCGGACCTTCGCGCGCACCGCCGGATCGCTGCGCAGGCGCGCGGTCAGGCGCTCCTCCAGCATGGTCCACATCCACTTGACCTGCTGGTCGCGCCGCCGTGTTGTTAGCTCGCCGGACGCCGTCATCTTGTTCTGGTAGTCGGTGACGTGGCCCCACAGCGTGTCGATGCCGGCGCCGGTCAGCGCCGAGTAGGTGATCACCGGCACCATCCAGGTCGGCGAGCGCGGCTGCAGGATATGCAGGGCGCTGCGGAAATCGGCGGCGGCGACATTGGCGCGGGCGATGTTGTCGCCGTCGGCCTTGTTGACGGCGATCATGTCGGCGAGCTCGACGATGCCCTTCTTGATGCCCTGCAGTTCATCGCCGGTGCCGGCGACCATCAGCACCAGGAAGAAGTCGGTCATGTCGGCGACCGCGGTTTCGGACTGACCGACGCCGACCGTCTCGACGATGACGACGTCATAACCGGCCGCCTCGCAGAGCAGCATGGTCTCGCGCGTCTTGGCCGCGACGCCGCCGAGCGTGCCGGAGGACGGCGAGGGGCGGATAAAGGCTTTGGGATCGACCGACAGGCGCGCCATGCGCGTCTTGTCGCCGAGGATCGAGCCGCCGGTGCGCGAGGACGACGGGTCGACCGCCAGCACCGCGACCTTGTGGCCTTGCCCAGTGAGATAGCTGCCGAGTGCGTCGATGGTGGTGGATTTACCGGCCCCCGGCGCGCCGGTGATGCCGATGCGGATGGCCTTGCCGGTTGCGGGCAGCAGTTCCTGCACCAACCGGTGCGCGGTGGCGCGATGATCGGCGCGCGTCGATTCCACCAGCGTGATGGCGCGGGCGAGCGTGGCGCGGTCGCCGGTGCGGATTGCCGCGGCGAGGGCTCTGGAATCGAGGCTGCGGGCCGACATTTCGTAGTAACTAGCCGAAGGGGCGTGTGCCGTCACGCCCCTCCGGTCCGGTTCAGGTCGGCGCCAGGGTCGCCTTGCGCCCCATGAAGCCGCGCCACAGCATCAAGCCCCAGACCAGGACCGTGACGGCGCCGAGCACACCGGCAATCGGCCGCTCGAAGAACACCAGCGCATTGCCGTCGGCCTTGATCATCGAGGTCATGAAATTCTGCTCGAGCATCTCGCCGAGCACGAGCCCAAGGATCGCCGGCGCGATCGGGAAGCCGTTCTCTTCCATCAGCCAGCCGATGATGCCGAGCACCAGCATGATCAGGACGCCGTAGAAGGAGTTGGTCATGGCGTAGGAGCCGACCAGGCAGAACAGCAGGATGATCGGCAGCAGCACATTGCGCGGCACCCGCAGGATCTGCTTGGCCGACTTGATGGCGGCCCAGCCGAGCGGGAACATCAGCAGGTTGGCGAGGACGAAGATGATGAAGACCGCGTAGATGAACTGCGGGTTCTGCAGGAACACGGTCGGTCCGGGATTCATGCCCTTCATATAGAGCACGCCGATGACGATCGCGGTGATCGAATCGCCGGGAATGCCGAACACCAGCGCCGGAATCCAGGCGGCGGCGAGCGCCGAATTGTTGGCCGAGGTGGCATCGACGATGCCCTCGATATGGCCGGTGCCGAACTTCTCCGGAGTCTTCGAGAACCGCTTGGAGATCGCGAACGAGATCCAGGCCGCGATGTCGGCGCCGGCGCCCGGCAGCGCGCCGATGAACACGCCGAGCGCCGAGCCGCGCAGGAAGTTGAACCAGTACTTCTTGAACACACTCCAGACGCCATGGAAGATGTTGCCGATCTTCTGCGCCAGGACGACGTTACGCTCATCGACGCTGACCGCGCCGCGCAACAATTCCGACAGCGCGAACATGCCGATCATCGCCGGAATGAAGCTGATGCCCTGCAGCAGTTCAACGCTGCCGAAGGTGAAGCGCGGATGACCCGCCGTGGGGTCGATACCGACGCAGTTGATGAGGAGGCCGAAGACCAGCGAGGTGACGCCCTTGAGCGGATCGCCCGTGGTCATGAAGATCGCGCAGGTCAGGCCGAGCAGCGCCAGCCAGAAATATTCGAAGGACGAGAAGTTGATCGCCGCTTCGGCGAGGACCGGCGCGCAAAGAATGAGAAGAGCAACGCCGACCATGCCGCCGAGGACGGAGAAGACGAGATTGACGCCGAGGTTGAGGTCAATCTCGCCTTTTTTCGCCATGGCGTAGCTTTCGTCGGCATAAGCGGCGGAAGCCGGCGTGCCGGGAATGCGCAGCAGGGCAGCGGGGATATCGCCGGCGAAGATCGCCATCGCGGTGGCGGTGACAATGGCGCCGAGCGCGGGCACGGGGTCCATGAAGAAGGTGACCGGGACGAGCAGCGCGGTCGCCATCGTCGCGGTCAGGCCGGGCATCGCGCCGACGAACATGCCGAAGGCGGCGGCGGCGACGATCACCCACAAGACGTTAAGGTCGAGAACGAGGCCGGCGGCGGTGATGAATGCGTCCATGACGGCCTCACAAAATCGCGTCGAGCACACCGCGCGGCAGCGGCACGCGCAGCATGGTGGCGAAGAACCAGTGGATGACGAATGTCGCGACCACGGCCGTGACGACGGCCGACAAGGGTCGCACGCCGAACCACAGGAACATCGCAAGTAAAATCACGATCGCGACCGGAATGAACCCAATCGTGTCGCCGACGAGGATGTAGAGAAGCAGCGAACCGAGCATCAGGAAGAAACTGACGACACGCCAGGGCTGCCGCGTCCACGCCGCCATTTCGACCCAGCCTTCGCCGCTGCGGCGGGCGGCGAGCCCGCGCCACATCAGAAGCACGCCGCAGATGATCAGCAGCGTGCCGAGAACGCGGGGAAACAGGGAAGGCCCATAGGGCTGGCCGGGGAAAGCCGGGAAAGTCGACGTCATGGCGATCATTGCGGCGGCCAGAAGAATAAGGATCAGGCCGTTGATCGCGTCATTCGCGCGCATTGCTACTCCAAAGACGTGCAGGGATTGAGATCAGACCGAAGAATTTTGCCGGCCGCTGGGGCGGCCGGCATAGGTGGTGCGCGAGGCTCTAACCTCGCGCACGGTCGCGTTTTGCTTCAGCTTTTGGCGAGGCCGGCAGCCTTCATGGCGGAGCCCATCTGCTTGTCGGACTTGTCCATGAAGTCGGCAAAGCCCTTGGCGTCGGCCCAGATCACGCCGAAGCCGCGCGAGCTCATGAAGTCGTTGTACTCCTTGGAGCCGTAGATCTTCTGGAGCGAGGCGGTGAGCTTGGCGGCCATGTCTGCAGGCATGCCCTTCGGCCCGACGAAACCGCGCCAGGCGCCGGTGGTAAAATCGATACCCATCGCTTCCTTCAAGGTCGGAATATCCTTGAAGGCGGGAGCGCGCTGCGGCGCCATCAGCGCCAGGCTACGGGCCTTGCCGGCGTCGAGCATGGCGCGGGCTTCGGGGATGGAGCAGGTGGTCAGGTCAACGCCGCCCGCCGCAAGATCCTGCATCGCGGGCGCTGCGCCGTTCGACGGCACCCAGGCCACATGGTTCGCGGGCAGCTTCATGGCTTGCAGCCAGCCGACGAGGGCCAGATGCCAGATGCCGCCCTGGCCGGTGCCGGACGCCTTGAACTTGCCGGCTGGCGCGCTCTTGATCGCGTCGGCGAGCTCCTTGACCGTCTTGTACGGGCTATCGGCCTTGACCTGGATGCCCGGCGGATCCTCGTTCATGAGCGCCAGCGGCGTGTAGTCCTTGGGCGTGAGCTGGGTGAGGCCCTGCCAGTGCATCATCGCGATTTCGACGGTGACGATGCCGAGCGTGTAGCCGTCCGGCGCCGCGGTTGCGATCGCCGAGTGGCCGACGACGCCCGAGCCGCCGGTGCGGTTGACGACGTTGATGGGCTGGCCGAGGTCCTTCTCGAGGAGCGCCGCGACGATGCGCGCCGTGGCGTCGGTACCGCCGCCAGCGCCCCACGGGCAGATCATCTGGATGGGGCGGGTCGGATAATTCTGGGCGAATGAGGGCTTGGCTCCGGCGGCCAAACCCGCACCGGCGATCGCCGTTGCGGCCATGAAATCGCGTCGTGTCAGCTTGGTCATGCGCGTCGCTCCCATGTTCGCCAGTCTACAGCCGGCTTTGTATGATGATGTGATGTTAGGTCGCCGCGCGTCGTCCGGTCAATCGCCGATGCCCGGCGTTTATGGTGCGATGCAAACGGCGGGTGCGATAACCACTTGACATTGCAGTGGTGCTGCGCCGACCGCGTCAGCGCTCGTCGAACTTGTCGTCGTCTCTGGGCCTTGTGCCGCCGAACAGGGCCAATCCCGCGGCCGACAGCGTCGATTGAAATGCAGCGTACGGAATGAACACGACATACTCGCCCTCGGCATAGGCGCCGACGGCGTAGGGCGAGAAGTACACGATGAAACCGGAACTCCTGCCGGCTTCGGTCGATGGCGCCAGTGCGATGCCGCCGATGTCGGTGATTTTCGGCTTCACGCCGGACAGCAATTGATCCTTGTCGGGGTCGGCGACCTCGATGTCGCGTGCCTTCTTCTCGACCGCCAGCGCGGTGCGGATCAGATGTGCTAGACGCTGCAGCGTCGGCCCGCCATCTGCCATCTCCTTGAAGAACGGCTTGATGTTGATGAAGCGCGCCGCCTGCGTGTCCCAGAGCAGCGTGTCGACGACATGGTTCGGGTGGGCGCCGCCTTCATAGGTGTCGTCGCTGCGCACGATGCTGATGTAGGGACCGATGGCGCTACGCAACCTGTCGGTACGCTTGTAGAAGAATTTGCGGCCGTCGCTGAACAGGTCGGGCGTTGACTTGAACTCCGACGCCGCCTCGCCGCGGGCCTTGTCGAATTGCCGCTTTCCGCCGCTCAGAAGCCTTTCGTAGAGCGCCGGATAGGCCTTCAAGGCCGGGTCAATGACGACGCTGGCCTCGATGGTCTTGTCTTCGACGGCAATGACGGGCTTGGGCTCGTCCGCCGCCATGACGGGGCCCACCAAGGCCAGAACGATGAGAAGCGCAAGATGCCATCTCATGGCCGCGCGCCTTTGAACTATTCCGCCGCCTGCTGGTCGTGGCCAAGCCGGTGGTGGAGTGTCTTCAAAAGTTTCAGCGCTGCTTCCGAGATCACAGTGCCCGGCGGGAAGATGGCCTCGCAGCCGGACTTCATCAGCGCATCGTAGTCCTGTGGCGGCACCACGCCGCCAACCACGATCATGATGTCCTCGCGCCCATGCGCGGCCAGCGCCTTCTTCAGTTCCGGCACCAAGGTGAGATGTGCGGCGGCAAGGGACGACACACCGAGGATGTGCACGTCATTCTCGACGGCCTGGCGCGCGGCTTCGTCGGGCGTCGCGAATAGCGGCCCGATATCGACGTCGAAGCCGAGATCGGCGAAAGCCGAAGCGATCACCTTCTGGCCGCGATCGTGTCCGTCCTGGCCGATCTTTGCCACCAGCAGACGAGGGCGGCGGCCTTCGGCGGCTTCGAATGCCTCCACCGCCTCGCGCACCTTATCGACCGTTGGTGTCATGCCGACCTCCCGCTTGTAGACGCCGGTAATCGACTTGATCGACGCGACGTGGCGGCCAAAGACTTTTTCCAGGGCGTCCGAAATCTCGCCCACGGTCGCCTTGGCGCGGGCGGCGTCGACCGCGAGTTCCAGCAGATTGCCGTTGCCGGAGGCGGCGCGGGTCAGCGCATCGAGCGCCTCCTTGAGCGCGACCGGGTCGCGCTCGGCCTTCAGCCGGGCGAGCTTGTCGAGCTGCTTCTGACGAACCTCGGCGTTATTGACCTTGAGCACCTCGATCGGATCTTCGTCGACCGGCTGGTATTTGTTGACGCCGATCACGGATTGCACGCCGGCGTCGATGCGGGCCTGCGTCTTGGCGGAGGCCTCCTCGATGCGCAGCTTGGGAATGCCGGCCTCGATCGCTTTCGCCATGCCGCCCAGACTCTCGACTTCTTCGATATGGGCCCAGGCCTTGGCCGCGAGATCGGCCGTCAGCTTCTCGATGTAATAGGAGCCGCCCCACGGATCGACGATGCGGGTGGTGCCGCTTTCCTGCTGCAGCAGGATCTGCGTATTGCGGGCGATGCGCGCCGAGAAGTCGGTCGGCAGCGCCAGGGCCTCGTCGAGCGAATTGGTGTGCAGCGACTGGGTGTGGCCCTGGGTGGCCGCCATGGCTTCGATCATGGTGCGGGCGACATTGTTGAACACGTCCTGCGCCGCCAGCGACCAGCCTGAGGTCTGCGAATGGGTGCGCAGCGACAGCGAGCGCGCATCCTCCGGCTTGAACGGCTTCATCAGCTTCGCCCAGATCATGCGCGCGGCGCGCAGCTTGGCGATTTCCATGAAGTAGTTCATGCCGATCGCCCAGAAGAACGACACGCGCGGCGCGAACTGGTCGATGGTCAGCCCGGCCTTGATGCCGGCGCGAACATATTCGAGGCCGTCGGCCAGCGTATAGGCGAGCTCGAGGTCCTGCGTCGCGCCGGCTTCCTGCATGTGATAGCCGGACACCGAGATCGAATTGAACTTCGGCATCTCGGCGGACGTATAGGCGAAGATGTCGGAGATGATGCGCAGCGATGGACCCGGCGGGTAGATATAGGTGTTGCGCACCATGAATTCTTTGAGGATGTCGTTCTGGATCGTGCCCGACAACTTGTTGTGCGGCACGCCCTGTTCCTCGGCGGCGACGATGTAGAGCGCCAGCACCGGGAGCACCGCGCCGTTCATGGTCATCGACACGCTCATCTGGTCGAGCGGGATGCCCGAGAAGAGCGTGCGCATGTCGTAGATCGAGTCAATGGCGACACCGGCCATGCCGACGTCGCCGGCAACGCGCGGGTGATCCGAGTCATAGCCGCGATGCGTGGCGAGATCGAAGGCGATCGACAGGCCCTTCTGGCCGGCGGCGAGGTTGCGCCGGTAGAAAGCGTTGGAATCTTCCGCCGTGGAGAATCCGGCATATTGCCGAATGGTCCAGGGCTGCGCCGCGTACATCGCCGGGTAGGGGCCGCGCAGGAACGGCGCCTTGCCGGGATAGGTGTCGAGGAAGTCGAGTCCGGCGACGTCCTTCTCGCCATAGACCGGCTTCACTGGGATGCCTTCCGGCGTCATCCACGGCGCGGCGTTGTCGTTGTTCGCGGCGAGCTTCGGCTCGGCGAAATCGACGGTGGCGAAGTTCGGGATCTGGGTCATGTGTTTCTCACTTCGTATTCCAATCGCCGGCACACGATAAAGTTGACGAATTCCAGCGTCCGCGCCCCTTTAATCCATCAAATTTCCCTTCAAATTCAAATCCGTCCCCGGACTTAAGATTGAAGTGGGTCCTAAACGTATCATTCTCGTCCAGTAGTGCAGAGAACCTGGCGGTTTCTCCGTCACTCATCGTGAGCGCTGCTACAAGGGTGCGGTCTTGAATTTCCATTGTTCCCGAGGCGTCGACGCGGGCCCCGCATATTTCGCCTTTGGTCCGCATCTCAATCTGCGAGACAGACGCCGATTCCGCGGCGGTAGAGAACCCGGCGAACGAGAAGGCAGCCCACAAAGCGATAAAGCGTCGGCTGGCCCCCGCATTTCGGCGTTTGTTGTGGGAATGACTGGCAGTCACGTCGACACCCCGAGCTCTGCTAGACGGCGTTCGCGTTCGGCGATCTGCTCTTCGATTAGCTCTGCATCACTGACGCTTCGACGCGCGGCAAATGGGATGCCGGGCGCCATGCTGAATGGCGACACGCGCAGGGAGGCAACGTCGATCCAGTGAACGCGGCGGTCGCCGGCAAGCCAAAGGAACGCGATAATCGCCCCGCCGAGGCCGACGGCGAAGACCCCTGCCAATGGATCGTCCATTAACAGTATCGCCGCTATCAAAAGAACAGTCAGCGGTGGCACGTACACGAAGAATGCCTTTAGAACCTTGCCCCATCGCTCGTAGGACGCGTGACGCGCTCGCAATATCTGAAGATCATGTTGGATTTGCGCGATCTCCGCATCTCGCTCCATGGACGTAGCCTTTCACGAAGCCTGTGCCAGACTACCGTACGCCGCCTGCAAGGTCGAAAGCACGTCGCAGCCCACGTAAATGAAGGTATTGACGCCGACGGCCTTCAGTGCGGCCTCAAGGTCGCCCGGCCGCCCGGCGAGATGCACGATGGCGCCGGCGGCGGCGAGTTCCTTCGCGGCCTCGACTGCCTCGGCCTCGTACACCTTGTCGGATGAACAGAGGCAGGCGAGCTTCGTTCCCGACTTCCTGTATGCGGCCAGCATCTCGGCGCGATCCTTGAAACCGTCACTGACGATGGCCTCGATGCCGCCGGCCTCGTAGAAATTCCTGGCGTACGTCCCGCGCGCAGTGAATTCCGACAGTCTGCCGAGCGTGGCGAGAAACACTTTCGGCCGCGATCCGGTCTTGCGCGCCAGCGCATCGGACTTGTCGCGCAGCGCTTCGAACGGCGCGGCAAGGCGTGTCGCGACGAGCGCGTCGAAGGTGATCGCGCCAGCGACGGGCGCAACGTTCACGCGCGGCACACCGAGCACCTTGACCTCGGCCTCGCCGAGATTTGGGAATTCGCTGGCGCCGGTCAGTGGGTCCTTGCGGCGGGCGACATTGGCCTCGCGCGCCTTGCGCGTCTCGGCCACTTTTTTCTGGATGACACCTTGCGCGATGGCCTCGGCCGCGCCGCCGGCCTTCTCGATCTCCTGAAACAGCGACCACGCGGTCTGCGCGAGTTGTGTCGTCAGCGTTTCGATGCCGCCGGCGCCGGCCGCCGGATCGGCGACGCGATACAGGTTCGACTCTTCGAGCAGGATGAGTTGCTGGTTGCGTGCGACACGGCGGGCAAATGCATCGGGCAGGCCGCGCGCGGCGGTGAACGGCAGTACCGTGATCGCATCGGCGCCGCCGACGCCGGCAGCGGTGATGGCGATCGTCGTGCGCAGCATGTTCACGTAAGGATCGCGCTGCGTCATCATGCGCCATGCCGTCTCGGTCGAGACGAAAGCCGGCTTCGCCATCAGGCCGCTGGCTTCCTCGACGCGCGCCCACAGTTTCCGCAGCGCGCGGAATTTGGCGATGGTCATGAACTCGTCGGCATCGGCGGCGAGGCGGAAGAAGATCAGGTCGCGTGCCTTGTCCAGCGGCACGCCGCTGTCCACGAACATGCGCAGATAGGCCACGGCATTGCCGAGCGCGAAGGCAAGCTCCTGCGCTTCCGAGCCGCCGGCGGCATGGACGGCGCGGCCGTCCGCCACCGCGAACGGCCCCTTGAAGCCCTGGCCCGCGAGATCGGCAGCGAAGCCGGCCAGCATCTTGGCGGTCTCGGCCCAGGGCCGCGGCGCCGCGCCGTTGCGCGCCATCAGCCCGAGCGGGTCGTGCGCGAAACGGATCAGCGTCGCGGCCGGATCGATGCCGCGCGCCTTCACCGCCTTGGCGAGGTTGAGGCCGGCTTCCTTCTCCTGCGCGCTGAAATCGGCCTCGATCGCGACCGCATCGAGCCAGACATTGTCGAGCGCCCGGGCGATGGTCTGCTCGGAGCCGCCGAGGCCGTAGCCATAGGCGCCGATCGAGCCGGCGAAGACCAGCGACAGGGCGGTGGCGCCGTTCTCGAGATCGGTCAGCGCCTGATTGTTCGCCTCGACGGCGTCCGGATGATCGACCCGCTGCACCACCTGCCACGGCTCGCCCGCAGTCCGGCCGGGGACGGCATGAGCACCCGCGGCACGGGGATAGAGCGGCTCGACGCGCAGGCCGTCATAGGTCCGGGTGACGAGGCGTTTGTCGAAATCCGCGCCTTTGAGGGCCGCATCGACCAGTTTGCGCCATTCGGCGGCGTCGGTCGGCGGGAATTCGGCGGCCAGGGCCAGGGTCTTGGTGTTGGGATTGGCGGTGCTCATGGCGGGCAAACTGCCATAGAAGAAGCCATCTCGCTATTGCGATATGACAAGCCAGGGCGAGACCGGGCGGCCGTCAGGAGCGCGGCGGCAGGCGCTCGATCCCGGCGGTATCGACGCCCCGCAGCGCCTCTTGGAGGTCGCGGCCGGCAATCCGGCGGCCGCCGGCGATCTCGGCCAGCGGCATCAATACGAAGGCGCGCTCGAACATCCGCGGGTGGGGCAGCACCAGCCCCGGCTCGTCCAGGTGAAGGTCGCCATAGGCGATGATGTCGATATCGACGGTGCGCGGCCCCCAGCGCTGCTCCTTCGTGCGGTCGCGGCCAAGCGTCCTCTCGATCTCCTGCACGCGTGCCAGCAGGTCCAGCGGTGGTAGCGTCGTGTCGACGGCGACGCAGAGATTGATGAACGGCGCCTGGTCGGTGACGCCCCAGGGCGGCGTCCTGTAGTCGGACGAGCGGACGACGAACGTAATGTCCGGCGTCTGCGCCAGCATATCCACGGCGCGGTCGAGCGTTGCGCGGCTGTCACCGACATTGCCGCCGAAGGCGAGGAAGACGCGGGTCGCCCCGGCCGTCATTTGGATTTGGCGCGGCTGCGCGTGAGCGTGATGCCGACATCGCTGAAGGTCGCGGCGATCGGCGCATGTGGCTTGTGGATGGTCACCGCGATGGTAAGCACGCGCGGAAAGGCGGCAAGCACGGCGTCGGCGATCGCACCGCCGGCGGCTTCGATGAGCCGGAAGCGCTGGCGCGTGAAGGCCTTTTCCGCGCATTGTGCCACATCGGCATAGGACACGGTGTCCTTGACCTTGTCCGAATGCGCAGCATCCGACAGGTCGATGTCGAGATCGAGATCAATCGTGAAGGTCTGCCCGACCTTGCCCTCATGCGGCATCACGCCGTGATAAGCGTGGAGCGCCAAGCCGCGAATGAAAATACGGTCGGTCATGGCGCGCTTCCTTTCTCGATTGCGGCGAGCACACGCAATGCCTGCACGGTCTCGGCGACATCATGCACCCGCACGATCGCCGCGCCCTGCTGCACGGCGTAGATATGGCTGGCGATCGAGCCGCCGATGCGCTCGGTCGGCGGGGCCGGGCTCACGGAATTGATGAAGCGTTTGCGCGAGGCGCCGACCAGCAGCGGCAAGCCGAAGCTGCGGAACGCGGCGGTATGCGCCAGCGTGACGATGCTCTGCTCCGGCGTCTTGCCGAAGCCGATGCCGGGGTCGAGCACGATGTTCTCGCGGGCGATGCCGGCCTCGGAGGCAACGGCGATCGAGCGCGCGAAAAACGCCTCGACGTCGGCGACGATGTCGATCCTCGGATCGGCCTCGTCGCGATTGTGCATGACGATCACCGGAACGCCGCGCGCCGCCACCACCTCGGCCATGTGGGCGTCGCGCTGCAGACCCCAGACGTCATTGGCGATACTCGCGCCGTTGTCGAGCGCCCAGGCGGCGACCTCGGATTTGAGCGAGTCGATGGATATCGGCACGCCGAGCCGGGCGACGGCGGGCAGCACCGGCTTGAGCCGCGCCATTTCATCCTCCGCCGTGACTGGCTGCATGCCGTCATAGGGTCGCGTCGACTCCGCGCCGATGTCGATGATGTCGGCGCCCTGCGCCACCATCTCCTCGGCGTGCGCTATGGCGCGGCCGGGATCGAGAAACTTGCCGCCGTCGGAGAAGGAGTCCGGCGTGACATTGAGGATGCCCATGACCAGCGGACGGCCTCGCGCGAGCAGCGTGGCAAGCGGCTCCGGCGCCAGGGACGGCGGGGCTCCGGCGGGCGGTTCAAGGGTTCGGGCGGCGGCCATGGCGGGTGGCATGGCGCGGCCCACGGCAGGCTGTCAAGCAGGCGGAGAAGGTGGGGCGGTCGGTCGCCTAGCGCCGGTAGGAAATCATCAGCGGCAGCTTCTTGGCGTGCTCGATCCAGCGCTCGACCACCTTCTCGGACGGCAGGAACCGCACGATCTGGTGCTCTTCATTCGCCTTGGCCATGGCGGCGGCGAGGTTTTTGGCGTTGCGGTGTGCCAGTTCCTTGACCGTATCGACGCCGGCATATTTGAGGAGCATCGCGTACTCCTTGCTGACACCCTTGACCCGCATCCGGTCGGCGCCATTGGCCCAGCACAAGAGCTGCTTTTCGTTGAAGCGGGTCTTCTCGGCCAGCAGCTTGCGGCCCTTGACCGTGCTGGCCTTGTCGAGCAGCGCGGCTGTCGAACGGATCCCCGCCGACTTGAGGGCGGCGGCGACCTGGCCGTCGATCCCCTGAATGTCGGTGATGGGATAGGACATGCGAAACTCCGGCCTCGAACAAATGTGCTTGGTACGTGAGAGCAGGTTGGTGCTGGATGGCCGTCAGACGAACTGACTGAGGCCGGGGATCGAGCCGACGATTTCGCCGATGGCGTCTTCGCCAATCTTTTCGCGGGCGAAGGCGATGGTTTCCTTTGTAACCGCCTGCACCTGGCCCATGGTGAGGCCCGCCGCCATCATGCGGCTGCCGGCGCCCATGAGGCCGCCCATGGAAAACAGGCCGCCGCTGCTTTGCTCGGCCTTCAACAGTTCATCGCCGCCGGGAAGGCTGTTGATCAACGCCTGGACTTTGTCTGCCGGGCCTTCCTTCTGCAGGAAGTCGAGAATGATGCCGACGGATTTTTCGGCGGTCGCCTGGTCGATACCGACATTGGCGACAAGACGCGCAACCAGATCGTTCATGGTCCCCTCACTCTCCACGCTATCGGCGGAGTTTAAAAATCATATTGAACGTTTTGTCGACCTTGACAAGCATGATGCGCCGCCCAGCGAGCGAATGTGATGCACATTGCGATGCTGCAATTGATACGGCACAGGATACCGACGCGCTGTGACGGCCGTCACACGAGGGATTGAGTATGTTGATCGGCATTTGCGTCAAATCGGATGCAAGCCCAGACCATTGCGACAGCTTCATTGGACTGACTACAGCGACATGCATAACCGATGTGGCGTTTTTGTGCGGCGCTTTCCGGCGCAGGGGCGCCGTCTTGACCGATATCGCTTAAGAGTATCTGAATGTCGCACCGCAAACGGCGGGCAACGAAAGTCGAAGGCCTGGTTTTTTGTGCAGGCTTTGTGTTCCGCCGCGACGACCGACGTGAAAGGACAGATTGATGAGCACGCTCGAGGCTGTACTGGCCCATATCGACCGCGATATCGACCAAAGCGTGGAGCGCCTGTTCGCGCTGCTGCGGATCGCGTCGGTGTCGACCGATCCGGCCTTCGCGGAACAGTGCCGCGCGGCGGCGGAACACGTCGCTGCGGACCTCGACACCATAGGATTCGACGCCACCGTGCGGCCAACTGCGGGTCATCCGGTGGTCGTTGGCAAAGCGAACGGCGCGAAGGCGCCCCATGTACTTTTCTACGGTCACTATGACGTCCAGCCGGTCGATCCGCTCAACCTCTGGAAGACGCCGCCCTTCGAGCCGCGCCTCGATACACTGCCGGACGGCCGCAAAATCATCGTCGCGCGCGGCGCCTGCGACGACAAGGGTCAGTTCATGACCTTCATCGAGGCGTGCCGCGCCTACAAGGCGGTGACCGGCAAGCTGCCGCTCAACATCACGATGATGATCGAGGGCGAGGAGGAGTGCGGTTCCAAGAACCTCCCGATCTTCGTTCGTGACAATGCCGCCGAGCTCAAGGCCGACCTGGCGCTGGTGTGCGACACGGCGATGTGGGACCCCAACACGCCGGCCATCACCACCTCGCTGCGCGGCCTGATCTATGAGGAAGTGAAGATCACTTGCGCCGACCGCGACCTGCATTCCGGCCAATTCGGCGGCGCGGCGCAGAACCCCATCCGCCTGCTCGCCAAGATCCTCGGCGCGATGTGGGACGACGATAACCGCGTCACGATCCCCGGCTTCTATGACGGCGTTGATGACCTGCCGGCCGATATCAAGGCCGATCTGGCGTCGCTCGGCCTCACCGAGGAAGGCTTCCTTGGCCCGATCGGTCTGAAGCATTCATCCGGCGAGAAGGGCCGCCTGCTGATCGAGCAGATCACGACGCGGCCGACCGCCGAGATCAATGGCATCATCGGCGGTTATACGGGCGAGGGCGCCAAGACCGTCATCCCGGGCGAGGCTTCCGCCAAGGTGTCATTCCGTCTTGTCGGCCGCCAGGACCCCGACAAGATCAAGCGCGCCTTCCGCCAGTTCGTTCGCGATCGGCTGCCGGACGATTGCAAGGTCGAGTTCGGCAATTTCGGCGCCGGCGCTGCGCTGCAACTGTCCTTCGACAATCCGGCACTGGTCCGGGCGCGCGAGGTGCTTGGCGAGGAGTGGGGCCGCAAGGCGGTTACGGTCGGCGCCGGCGGCTCGATCCCGATCGTGTCGGATTTCAAGAGCGTGCTCGGTATGGACGCCTTGATGGTCGGCTTCGCGCTGGATGACGACCGGGTGCATTCGCCGAATGAGAAGTTCGACTTCAAGTGCTTCCACAAGGGCATCCGCTCCTGGGCCCGCATCATCGACGCGCTGGCGCAGGGCTGACGAACTTCCCCAGGGTGGGATCATCTGCCACGTCGGCAAGTGTATGCTGTCATGAAACCGTAGCGCGCGGGCGGCATTGTCGCCGGCTGGGGAAAACCGCGAACGTATGATGACAGGGCCATGAGCGACGAAGACGACCTGAAAGGCAAGGGCAGCGCGAGCCAGGACTGGCTTGAGGCGGAGCTTGCCGACACGCTCGATGAGGACTTCGAGCTCGAGCTGTCCGAACCGGCGCTCCACGAGGAGTTACGCAAAATCTACAAGGGCACGCATCCGCCCGGAATCGACCGCCGCTACTATTTCCAGAACCTGCTACGTCTGCAGGGCGAACTGATCAAGCTGCAGGACTGGGTGGTCGCGCGCGGCAAGAAGATCGTCGTCGTGTTCGAGGGGCGCGACTCCGCCGGCAAGGGCGGCGTCATCAAGCGCATCACCCAGCGGCTCAATCCGCGCGTCTGCCGCACCGTGGCGCTGCCGGCACCGACGGACCGCGAGAAGACGCAGTGGTACTTCCAGCGCTATGTGCCGCATCTGCCGGCCGCCGGCGAAATCGTGCTGTTCGACCGCTCCTGGTACAACCGTGCCGGCGTCGAGCGCGTTATGGGCTTTGCAGAGCCCGATCAGGTCGAGCAGTTCTTTCAGGACGTGCCGGAATTCGAGCGGATGCTGGTCCGCTCCGGCATCACACTGGTCAAATACTGGTTCTCGATCACCGACGAGGAGCAGCAGATGCGCTTCCTGATGCGCATCCACGATCCGCTCAAGCAGTGGAAGCTGTCGCCGATGGATCTGCAATCGCGGGTGCGCTGGGAGGACTATACCAAGGCCAAGGAAGACATGTTCGCGCGCACCAACATCACGGAGGCGCCCTGGTACATCGTCGAAGGCAACGACAAGAAGCGCGCGCGCCTCAACTGCATCGACCACCTGTTGTCGCTCATTTCCTACGAGCCGGTGCCGCACAAGGGCGTCACGCTGCCGGAGCGCGTCTTCAATCCGGACTACGAGCGCAAGACGCTGCCACCGGAGCTGTATGTGCCTGAGAAGTACTAGGAGCGCTTCCAGGCGAAGTGGAAACCGGTTCGCCGTCCGGAAGCGCGACCAAGAAGATCCGCTATTTGCGCGCCAGCGCCATAAGCGTGCGGAAGGCGACGGGGTCCGACAGGATCGAGCGCTTCTCGCGCGACGTGAGCAAAGTCATCGCCTGATCGAGGCTGTCGAACTCGGCGAGTCTCGCCTTGGCGATGACAAGGTCACGGTCGACATCGCCGGGCCGATGCGGCGGTGGCGGCGGCAACTGGGTCAGGTGGGCTTCGACCACATCGGTGTGCCGGCGCAATACCTCGTCAAGCGGCGCGTCGGCGCTGCTGAGCTCGCTCGCCAGCGTATTGGCGCGCACCAGGACGGCGGGCGGCGTGCGTTCTTCCGGCGCCGCCATCACGAGGCCGAGACCCCTTCGCGCGGTGAGGGCGGCGAGCGGCATGGCGAGCGACAGGCCGACGGTGACCGGCGTCATCCAGAGAAACAGCGAGAACGATACCGCATAGGCCGCGGCCGCGAGCAGCAGGCCGACGAGGGTCAACGGGCCGTAGCGGCGCATCAGCTCGGCGAAAGGCAGGCTGCCGTCGTCGCGGCGCTGCACCTGCCAGCCGGAATCGCGGCCGGCGAGCACGCTGAATACGGCGGAAGTCTGGAACACCATCATCGAAGGCGCGATCAGCGCCGACAATACGATCTCGACGACGACACCGGCGATCAGCCGAATGCTGCCGCCGAAGCTGCGTCGTTCGCTCCCCCGTAAAAGTGTGGCGATGAGCGCCAACAGTTTCGGCAGGAGCAGCATGCCCATAGTGGCACCGAACACGTAAGCGGCACGGATCGGATCTTCCGCCGGCCACACTGGAAACAGCGCGAAGCCTTTCGGGAAATACTCCGGCCGGATGAAATGCGCCTGCAGCGAAATGAGAATGCCGATGATCAGGAACACGAACCACATCGGCGCGGTAATGTAGGCGCCGATGCCGATGAGGAAATGCAGCCGCGACACCGGATGCAGTCCGCGCGCCGGCAAGACCTTCAAATGTTGCAGGTTGCCCTGGCACCAGCGCCGGTCGCGCGCGGCGAATTCGGTGATCGACGGCGGCGTTTCCTCATAGCTTCCCGGCAGGCTCGGCGCCATGACGATCGCCCAGCCGCCGCGGCGCATCAGTGCGGCCTCGACGAAGTCGTGCGACAGGATATGGCCGCCGAATGGCTTGCGGCCGGTCAGCTCGGGCAGGCCGGCATGGGTGGCGAAAGCCTTGACGCGGATCGCGGCGTTGTGGCCCCAGTAATTGCTCTCGGTGCCGAACCACCAGGCGATGCCGCGAGCCAGCATCGGCCCGTACAGACGGCCGGCGAACTGCTGCAGTCGCGCGAAGATGCTGCCGCCATTAACGATCACCGGCAGCGTCTGCACGAGCCCGACATTCGGGTGTCGCTCGATTGCGGCGGCGAGCCGCACCACGGCATCGCCGGTCATCAGGCTGTCGGCGTCGAAGATGACCATGCTCTCATAGGCGCCGCCGAAGCGCGTCACCCAGTCGCCAATATTGCCGGCTTTGCGTGCGACATTGTCGCGACGGTGGCGATAGAAGATGCGCCGGCTCTGCGTGCGGGCGAGCAGCGCCAGATACTGCTCTTCCTCGTTGAGCCAGATTGCCGGATCGGTGGTATCGCTCAGGACGAAGACGTCGAAGCGCTCGGCAAGGCCGGTGTCGGCAATCGATTCCCAGGTCGCCTGCAGGCGCGCGAACAGCCGCGCCGGGTCCTCGTTATAGGTGGGCACCAGAAGCGCATGGCGCTTGTCGAGGTCGGGCAATGGCGCGCGCGGGTCGATGCCAAGCGAGGTGTCGGGGCCCGTCAATGTCAGCACGAAGCCCGTGAACGCGTTGGCGAACGAGAACGCGATCCATGCGAACAGGACGACGAACAGGACGAGGATCGCGCTTTCGAGGATGGTCAGCGATGACACCGAGAGCACGAGATACATCTGCTCGGCGGCGATGACGGTCATCGCCAGCGTTGCCAGCACAATGAAAGCGCGGCGCACGCCGAGGAACCGCGGCCGCAGGTCGGCCGGCGGGTCACGACGCACCTCGCCGTGCAGCGCCTGCCCCGGCATATCGATGGGCTGTTCCGGCGGCAGGAACGGCGGCACGTCGCCGCCCGGTGACAGCGGCGGCGCGCTGCGTCGTGGCATGCCGGCGTCCGTCAAGGCGTCCATCGATAGACCCAGGTTTCCGACAGCGGCTGGTCGCCCTGGAACAACCCGGCGCGCAGCTCGACAACCGGAGCCTTTTCAGGATCGAGGTTGAACGACAGCCGCCAGCCGCCGGTCTGCGGGTTGGGTTGGGTCACGACGTTTCTGATCTTGCCGAAATTGGTGCTGACCTCGCCGCGCACCGCGTCGGGCTTCAGGTCCTTGAGCTTGCCGCCGGCGATGTCGAGGACAAACAGCCGGCCTTCGCCGGCGGCGCCGCCCATCGTCTTGACGAAGCGCGCCAGACCAGAGTCCGGTTTGCCTTCGCCCCAGTGCAGACGATAGGTGAAGTTGTGTTCGCTCTTGGCCTTGAGCGCATCCTTCGGCCGCCAGAAGGCGACGATGTTGTCGTGGACTTCCTCGCGGGTCGGGATTTCGATCAGGCGTACTTCGCCGTTGCCCCAATCGCCGATCGGTTCGACGCGCAGGCTCGGCCGCTTCTGGAAATGAGATTCCAGGTCCTGATAGGCAGCGAAATCGCGCTGGCGCTGGATCAGCCCGAAATTGCGCGGGTTGGTGTCGAAGAAGCTCGAGATCTGCAGGTCGGTCGGGTTGGTGAGCGGCCGCCACAGCGTCTCGCCGCGACCGTTGTGGATGGCGAGGCCGTCGGAATCGTGCACTTGCGGACGGAAGTCGTCGACGCCGTTACGGTCGTTGGGGCCGAAGAAGAACATACTCGTCATCGGCGCAATGCCCGCCTCGGCAATGTCGGCGCGGGGATAGACTGACATCTCGACGTCGTAGATTGTCGCTTCGCCGGGACGGATCGTGAAGCGATAGGCCGCCGCGGCGCTCTTGGAGTCGAGCAGCGCGTGCACCACGATCGAGGTCGCGTGCTTCTGCGGCTTTTCGATCCAGAAGGCGCGAAAGGCGGGGAACTCTTCTCCTTTCGGATCGGCGGTGTTGATGGCGAGGCCGCGCGCGGACAGGCCGTAGGTCTCGCCCTTGGCGACGGCGCGGAAATAACTGGCGCCGAGGAAGACACCGACTTCGTCGTAATAGTCCGGCCGGTTGAACGGCGCGTGGATGCGGAAGCCGGCAAAGCCGAGGTCGGAGCCAGGGTCTGGGCGCTTGACGTCGTCGAAGGTGAATAGGTCCGGCGAATAGAGGATGGCGCTCGCCTGTCCGTCGGCGACTTCGTAGAGGTCGACGCGGCCGCTGTACATGAAGCCGCGGTGGAACATCTGAATCTGAAACGGCAGGCCTTCGTTCCGCCACAGCGCGCGCTCCGGCACGAAGCGAATCTTGCGATAGCCGTCGTATCCGACGTCCTTGAGGGCCGCCGGAATGTTCTGGTCAGGCGGGGTGAAGGGCTTTTGCGCCAAGTCCTTAGCCATCTGCCGCAGACTCGCCGGGTTGAACGGCACCGGCCCACGGCGCGGCGGCGCCGCAGCCGCCGGTTGGGGCGCGCCAAAGACGACATTGCGCAATGGCAGCGCGGCGGCGGCCGATACGATCGCCGTTGTCGCCAGAAATTGCCGACGATTCACGAAAAGATCTCCCATTGCGGAAGGCGCGCGGTCCCGGCCACGGGCGCCTGAAGCCACAATCCAGCACGTTCAATGCGGGGGAGAGGTTAGAGTTCCATGCGACGTTCGGCGGACGCGTCGGGCGCGGCTATTTTTTCAGCCGGTATCCGGTCTTGAAGATCCACCAGACGACCGCCAGACAGACGACGAGAAAGGCCAGCGTCATGCCGAGGCTGATGGCCGGGCTGACGTCGGCCACCTCGAAGAAGCTCCAGCGGAAGCCGCTGACCAGATAGACGACGGGATTGAGCAACGCGACGTTCTGCCAGAACGGCGGCAGCACATGCGTCGAATAGAACGTGCCGCCGAGGAAGGTGAGCGGCATGATGATGAGCATTGGCACGATTTGCAGTTGCTCGAAGCCGTCCGCCCAAATGCCTATGATGAAGCCGAGCAGGCTGAACGTGATGGTGGTGAGCAGCAGAAAGGCGATCATCCAGACCGGGTGCGCGATCTGGATCGGGACAAACAGCCAGGACGTCGCGAGAATGATGAGACCGAGGATGACCGATTTGGTGGCCGCCGCGCCGACATAGCCGCATGCGATCTCGAAGGCAGACACCGGCGCCGACAGGATCTCGTAGATCGTGCCGGTAAAGCGCGGGAAGTAGATGCCGAACGAAGCGTTCATCGTGCTTTGCGTCAGCAACGTCAGCATGATGAGGCCTGGCACAATAAAGGCGCCGTAGGCGACGCCCTCGATCTCGGTGATGCGCGAGCCGATAGCGGCGCCGAACACTACGAAGTAGAGCGACGTCGAGATGACCGGCGAGACGATGCTCTGCCAGATGGTACGGAAGGTGCGCGCCATCTCGAACTTGTAGATCGCTATAATCGCGTGGACGTTCATGACCGGGCCCCCGCGGCGGCCTGCTCGTTTTGTTTGACGAGGTCGATGAATATCTCCTCAAGCGAGCTTTGTGTCGTCTGCAGATCGCGCAGGCGAATGTCGAGGCGATTGAGTTCGGTGAGGAGGGCGGTGACTCCGGTGCGCTCGCCTTGCGTATCGTAGGTGAAAACGAGGTCCTTGCCGTCATTGGCGAGGGTCAGATTGCGGTTGCCGGCAAGCTCGCCGGGAATGGCGGCAAGCGGCTTTTGCAGGTGCAGCGTGAGCTGCTTCTTGCCGAGCTTGTGCATCAACTCGGCCTTGCGTTCGACGAGGATGATCTCGCCCTTGCTGATGACGCCGATGCGGTCGGCCATGTCCTCGGCTTCTTCGATGTAATGCGTCGTCAGGATGATGGTGACGCCAGAGGCGCGCAGATCGCGTACCACCTGCCACATGTCCTTGCGCAGCTCGACGTCAACACCGGCGGTTGGCTCGTCGAGGAACAGCACCTGCGGCTCGTGGCTCAGCGCCTTGGCGATCAGTACGCGGCGCTTCATGCCCCCGGACAAGGTGCGTATCTTGTTGTCCTTCTTGTCCCACAGCGATAGATCCTTGAGAATCTTCTCGATATGAGCGGGCTTGGCCGGCTTGCCGAACAGGCCGCGGGTGAAGCTCACCGTGTCCCAGACCGATTCGAAGGCGTCGGTGGTGAGCTCCTGCGGCACCAGCCCGATCATCGCGCGCGCGGCCCGATAATCCTTGACGATATCGTTGCCGCCGACCGTCACGGTGCCGGTCGAGGCATTGAGGATGCCGCAGATGATGCCGATCAGCGTGGTCTTGCCGGCGCCATTGGGGCCGAGCAGGGCGAAGATCTCGCCGCGTTCGATGTCGAGATTGATGGTTTTGAGCGCGATGAACCCCGACGCATAGGTCTTCGACAGGTCTTTGATGGAAATGATCGATGACATGAATGAGTCGCGCGCAGACAAAAGGGTGGGCGCAGCCCATATAGGGGGGTGGCATAGTTCCCGCCAGCCCTCGGAGGACAAAAAGATCAGGCCGGCGCCGTCAATTTCATCAGGCTACTAAGGACCGTCGCCGGCGGAAAGTCCGCGTACTCGTCCGGCATGCCCGCGCGGTTGATCCACAGGGCGTGGAAGCCAACCGAGACGGCCGCCATCACATCCCAGCGATTCGATGACACGAAGGTCACATCGCTCGCCTTGCATTCGAAGTGGTCGGTGACGAGGCCATAGACCTCCGGCCGCGGCTTGAACATCTTCAGCGCATCGACGGAAAGCACGGCATCGAGTTCGCCACGCAGGCCGGCGCCATCGACGGCGCCGTCTAGCATCTTCGGTGAGCCGTTCGACAAGATGCCGGTCTTGTACCCCGCCACCTTGAGCGCCTTGAGCGCGGCGCGCGCATCGGGAAAGGCGTCGAGCTGGAAATACGAATCCATCAGGCGTGGCTTCAGCGCCTTTGGCACGCTCGGCACGCGCGCCAGTGCGTAGTCGAGCGCGCGTTCGGTGAGGGTCCAGAATTCGGTGTAATGGCCCGCCAGCGTCAGCGTCCAGGTATACTCGAGTTGCTTGGTGCGCCAGATCTCGGACATGCGCGCGATGTCGGGGCCGGCTTCCTTTTCGAAGCGCGCGATGCAGGCATGAACATCGAACAAGGTGCCATAGGCGTCAAAAACGAACAGACCCGGCATGACGCTTCCCATCTCGTTGTTGTTTCCTCTGAAGACCACACGAGTCGCGCCGAGGGAAATCACGATTTGCGGCGGGCGGCCAGGATGCGGGCGGCCGCCTCGATGCCGGTGACATAGGCGCCGTGGGCGGTGGAGAAATCGAAACGCGAGCAGGCCTCCCCGGCGAAGAACATCCGGTCGTCGACCGGGGCGGCGAGCACCGCGCGCTGGTCGGCGGCGCCAGGCACGGCGTAGGAGTAGGCGCCGCGGGCGTGAGGATCGCTGCCCCAGCAGTGCAGCGCAATCGGCTTGAGGCGCCTGGCGAAGCTTGTGCCGAACAGGCCGGTGAGTTCGCTTACGGCGAAATCGAAGAACGCCGGCTCGCCCGACGTCTCCAGATCGCGTGCCAGCCGTCCGGCGAGATAGCATTCGATCATCGGCCGGCCGAATGGACGGAAATGATAATTGCCGGTGCCGGCGCGGTCCGTGCGGCCGAAGACGCGGCTTTCGGTCTCGAATTCCTCGGCACCCTCGAGAGCGATGAACAGCTTGTCGTCGAGACCGAGCGGCAGGCCGCGCGCGGCTTGCGTCTTGGCGGGCAAGGCCGGGAAGAACAGGTTCTCATTGTCGCCGATGATACTGGTTGGCAGCGTCACGATCACCCGGTCGGCTTCGATGACGCCTTTCGTCGTCTCGATAGCGATGCGCTTGCCGCTGTGGTCGATGCGCCTTGCCGCGCAGTCGAACGCAACGGGCAAGCCGTCGCCGTGAGCGGCGACCATGGCCCCATAACCATCGACGAGACGCCAGTTGAGCTCGGTGTCCTCATAGCGGTCGAGGTCGATGGTCGACATCAGATTGAGTTCGGCGCCGGCGATGTAGGTCATGACGGCGTTGAGCATGCCGTTCCAGCGCTCGTCCGCCGGTAGCAGGTCTGAGACCGGCCGATCGATACCGGTCGCAGCTTTTTCTGACACGCGCGCGAACAACTGGCCCATGGCTTGACGAAAGGAACGCTGCGTTTCCGCCGGCACGATGTCTGTCATGGTCATACGGCCCCAGGGAGGGATCGCCTTGTCGAAGATGCGGCCTTGCGCGGTGGCGACGGCGACCCAGGGATTGCAATCGGCCGAGTGCAGCCAGCCGCAGCCCATGTCGAGCGCATGGCCGGAGGGGTGACTCACGGTGAAAGCGCGTCCGCCGAGCCGGTTGCGCGCTTCAACGATCAGGCAATCAACGCCGTGCGCGGCGAGCTTGCGTGCGGCAGCAATGCCGGCTGCGCCGCCGCCGATGACCGCGACTTCAACGCTATTCCTGCTCATGAACAATGCCGGCCATCGAAGGAGGGTGGTGCAAAGCAAAAGGGCGGCGCCGATATCGCGCCGCCCCTTGTATCATTCGCTACGCCTTACTTGGTGGCGGCGGCGTACATCTCTTCCACGTAGTCCCAGTTCACGAGATGGTCGAGGAACGCCTTGAGATAGTCGGGGCGGCGGTTGCGGTAGTCAATGTAGTAAGAGTGCTCCCACACATCGCAGCCGAGGATCGGCGTGGCGCCGTTGACCAGAGGGTTTTCGCCGTTCGGGGTCTTGGAGATGGCCAGCTTGCCGCCCTTGACCTCGATCCAGGCCCACCCCGAGCCAAACTGCGTGGCGCCGGCCTGCGCGAAGTCGGCTTTCATCTTCTCGAGACCGCCGAGGTCCGAATCGATCGCGGCTTTGAGCTTGCCCGGAATCTTGTCGCCGCCGCCGTTCGGCTTCATCCACTTCCAGAAATGGATGTGGTTGTAGTGTTGACCGGCATTGTTGAAGAGGCCGGCGTTCTTGCCGTGCGAGCCCTTCACGATCTCTTCAAGCGACTTGCCTTCGAGCCCCGAGCCCTCAAGCAGCTTGTTGCCGTTGTCGACATAAGCCTTGTGGTGCTTGTCGTGGTGATATTCGAGCGTTTCGCGCGACATGTAGGGCGCGAGCGCATCGTAGGAATAGGGCAGTTCGGGCAGCGTGAATGACATCAGATCCTCCTCGGTCCACGACGGGTCGAACGCGGATTGACCGGTTCCGGATGGCAACCGGCACGTCTCGTTCGAGTTCCTCGATGCGGTTAATTAGGCCGGGCCGCGTTCCGGGGCAACGCCCGCGGTCCGGTCATTTGTGCAGCCGGGCCATGACCCGGCCATGACTGTCAGTGCCGGCGGCAACGACGAACCTGGAAGAACAGGATTATTTTAACATTCGATCTTGCCGTCGTCGTCTAAAAAGGTCAGAATTTCTTATCGGTAGAATAGTTTAGCTAGAATTGAAGCGGTCGCTCATCGGTTTGGCCGCGGTTTTTCGAGGATTGCATCTGGCCATGTCGATTCTGCTTTACGTCGCAGGCGCCCTTTTTGTCGCGATCGGCGCAGCCGTGATCGGATTCGGCATCCCGATCAACGAATTCAGCTTCGGGAATACACTGATTATTGCCGGTACGGTGGCGATGGTCGGTGGCTTGGTCGTGCTCGCGCTTGGCGTCGTCGTGCGGGAATTGCAGTACCTGGCTGACATGTACGGTCGTGCCGTCGCCCGGGCGCCGAAAGCATCCGATGCCGATTCAATGTCGCTGCCGCCGCGCACCGCGCCGCCGTCTGCTGCAGCCCGCGTGCCATTTCCTCCCAAGCCGAAAAGCGCGCCGCCTGCCGAAACCTTGCCGCGCGAGCCGGCCGTACCCTTTGCACCCGAACGGCGGGAAGAGCTGCCGCCCTCGCACGACGAATTGCCGCCGTTTCCGATCAGGCGGCCGGTGACGACGCCGGTCGCGCCGCCGATGGCCGCGCCTGTCCCCCGACCGCAGGAAGAAGTGTTCGGCGCGCCGTCCTTGCCCAATCCGGCCGAGTTCACGGACTTCGATCGGTACGAGACTCCGCGGTCGGCTGCTGCAGGGCAGCATCGCCTGAGCGAAGCTGACTCCGAGGAAGCAGCCGAATTGGCCGAAGCCGGCGAATGGGACGAAGCAGCGAAGCCCGAGGAAGCGGCCGAGGCGGTCGAAGCCGAGTCGCCCGTCGTCGCGCCATCGCGCAGCCGCACGACGCCATCGGCGGCAGACTCCCCGGACAGACCCGAGCGCAGCTATTTCGATGCAATGTGGCCGGCGGAGCCGGAGACGCCCAAGGCGCCCGAGGCGAAGCCGTCTCGCGTCGACCTGTCGGAGCCGGTCGCCGAACTGGCCGAGGCCGAGCATGATGAGCCGCCGGCCGGGGAGCCGCGCACGGTGCCTATCCTCAAGTCGGGGGTGGTCGACGGCATGGGGTATACGCTCTATGTCGACGGCTCGATCGAGGCGGAACTGCCGCAGGGCACGTTGCGCTTTGCCTCTATCAATGAATTGCGGGCGCACCTCGAAAAGACCTCGTGACGCGGTTTCCGGCTATCGGTGACAGTCCGATTCACCTACGGGTTGTGGATACCGAGGAAGAGGCGGGGCGGGTGTCGAGCGTTCTGCCGGAGGTAACAATCCCGCATATATTCAATAACATCGCAGCGAAGACTTGGTTCTATTGGCAGTCCGGCCGGATCGACTTGCAATGCTTGCGGTCAGCTAGTAGATAATAAATAATAAGACAGCAGCCCGAAATTGGTGCGATATGCGGGGACGGGGGCGAAAGGCCTTCGGTTACGTCTATTGCTGGCGGGTTCCGGGGCGCGGCGGGATGGATGGTGGCCACGGGCCACGCGGCGGGGGTGAGGCATCGGCAATGAGCGAAACGAACAATCCCGGTAATTTTATCGAACTGACGGCCTCGATCGTTTCGGCCTATGTGAGCAACAACAGCGTTGCCGCTGCCGATATTCCCGCGCTGATCAATCAGGTGCATGCGGCGCTGTCGGGCGTCTCGGGTAAGGCCGGCGAGGTCGCTGCCGAGCCGTTGAAACCGGCGGTCTCGGTGAAGAAGTCGATCACGCCCGAACACATCGTGTGTCTCGAGGACGGCAAGAAATTCAAGTCGCTTAAGCGCCATCTGCGCACGCAGTACAACATGACGCCCGAGCAATATCGCGAGAAGTGGGGTCTTGGCCCTGATTATCCGATGGTGGCGCCGAACTATGCCGCCGCGCGCTCGCAACTGGCCAAGGAAATGGGGCTGGGTCAGCAGCGCCGCCGCCGCTCGAAGTAATCAACACGGGATGGCTTCACGGCCCGCGGCGGAAATGCCGCGGGTTTTTGTTTGCACGCCAATAAGAAGATAGTCCTTGCGCAGGTCGGCAGGGCGCGATATGGGTATGTCATCCTAAGAAAGGATGAGATGCTCATGACCGTTCCGTCCCCCAGAGCCGCGGCCGCCACACAGTCTGAACCCGATGCCGCGAATGCCATTCCGGCAGGGCGCGTTCCAAGCGACGCGCCGTCATCCGGTCGTCGTTCGTCGCGCGTCGCGACGTCCCCGGATATCGGGCCGTTGCGCGCGGCGCATCTTTCGCTTCACGACCAGCTTGTCGATACGCCAACGGGCCCGCGGCGCGTCACGGTCGACGACTCCGAAAGCCCGCTGGCGTGGCTGGCGCGGCGCCGGGGCCGCGATGGCCAGGCGCTGATCGCGCCGCATCAGTTGCAGGCCGGCGAGCGGCTGCGCGCCGATTTCACACGCGCGCAGATGATGCCGCGGACTACGGCGGATTGGTCGAGCCCGATATCGTCGGAACGCCGTGCGGCGCCGGGCGGCGCAGCCGCCGTCACGGACGGCATGATCGCGGCGCGCCAGCGCGTCAATGCCGCACTGGAAGCGGTCGGCCCGGAATTTTCGGGCCTGCTGATCGACCTATGCTGTTTTCTCAAAGGTCTGGAAGATCTCGAACGCGCCCGCGGCTGGCCGGCACGCTCCGGCAAGGTGGTCCTGCAACTCGCGCTCGACCGGCTGGCGCGGCACTATGGCTACATGGCGCAAGCGCGCGGGCGCAACCGTTCGCCGGTTCGTACTTGGCTCGCCGAAGGTTCGACGTTTCACGTCGAATGAGCGGCTGTCGTCAGGCCGCGGCGAGCGCGGCGCTGGCCTCGGCCCGGACGCGCTCGACCATCGAGCGCAGGCCGTTGGAACGCTGCGGCGTCAGATTCTCGCGCAGGCCGATGCGGTCGAACAGCGCCAGCGCATCGGTGGAGAGAATGTCGCGCGCGGATTTGCCTGAGTAGAGCGCGAGGAGAATGGCAACGAGGCCGCGCACGATATGCGCGTCGCTGTCGCCCTCGAAAGTCATGACCGGACCGCCGGGGCCATTCGGTGTGACCTTCGTCTTGAGCCAGACCTGGCTGGCGCAGCCCTGCACCTTGTTTGCTTCGGTGTGATCGGCTTCGGCCATCGGCGGCAGCGCGCGGCCGAGCTCGATGACATAACGATAGCGGTCGTCCCACTCGTCGAGCAGGGCGAAGTTCTCAACGATGTCGTCGATCTGGGGCATGGCTCGTGATCGGAAGCGTTCAGCCGCACCGGCTTCCGATGCGGTTCCTTGCGAACCGTATATAGGCTGAATGGGTCAAAGGCCAAACGGGGCGCCACGATTACTCGTGCTGCCCCGCCGAGCTCTCGATTCGATGAGGAATTAGGCTGCCGGGCGACCGGCGCGGGCCTCGCGGCGCGGCGGCAGCGGTACGGGAGCGTGCCAGGCGGGTTTCAGATCGGTGGCGGTCAGTGTGCCATGATTGACAGATGTGCCGAGCGCGCCGGTCGTCGAGACGCCGACGATGCGGGCCGGCTCGTCGGTCGCCGCTGGCTTGTTGTCGGCGATCTGATTGCTGACGAAGTCGATGATGGTGCGCGCTCCGGCCTCAGCACGGTGGCCGATCGCGGTCGCGACCTTGCCGCCCACGACGCAGGCTTCGGCATTGCGCTCGCAGAAGCCGCGCATGTCCGACACGGCGGCGCCGGCGAAGGTCATCGCTTGAACCGCGTCAATTTTTGCCTCAGGCGATTGCGCCCTTTCGCCGGACCCCGGCAAGAGCACACATACGATCGTCAGCCAAAAGGCCATCCGCAACAGGAAGAACATAACCCACCCATTATCGTCCCCGACGGCTTTTGCGCCGCCTTGTATTCAAATTTAGCAGACAGGCTTGAACCTGTCCTTGGCGATGAAGCGCGCATTTGGATCAAACTTGCGGCGACTTCGACTCGAATTTGCTGAAACTTGTACAAGCCGGCATTTGACTAAAATTTTAGCGAATTCGACTTGAGCCCGGTGCCGTCGCATCGAACGGAAATTCCTGATGGTTACCGCGCTGGTAACAATTATCGGGCTTAACGCGATGTTGAGGCTCGATGGCAACCGAAATTTCACCATGAGAGCCGAATAGGGGCGATGTCCACGCCGCTTCAGCGACGGCCAACGCTCCTGCCGCGCCGCCTTAGCTTTCGCTTAAGCCACCGCCCTCTAAGGTCGCGGCTCGAATAAGGGGCGCGTCTGCAAAAGGACGTGTGACAGGGACAGTGAGCGTTCTCACTCCGCTGTGGCAGTATGTCGATGCATTGGTGTATCCGGCCGCCCGGCAGGACGCGCTGACGGCCGCGCGTCACCGCGCCTTCATCGCGCCGCGCCTGATCTTCAGCTTCGTGGCGCTCGCCGCCTTCCCGGTGTTCATCGCGCTCCGCGGCGTTCCCAGCGCGCTGGAGCTCGGCGTCTTTGCCTGGCTCGTGGCGCCGATCCTGATTGCCTACTTTCTGTCGCGCACCGGCCGCTATGAAGCCGCCCATGTGCTGTCGTCGCTGGCGCTGACCGGTCTGGTGACGGCGGTTGCGATCTATAATGGTGGTATTGCCTCCTTCGCCGCGATCTGGCTGGTCGTGGTCCCGCTCGAGGCCTCGTTGTCGGCGTCGCGCCGCGTCGTCGCTCTGGCGTCAATCTTCGCGCTCGCCGCCGCCGGCCTGATGCTGCTCGCCGGCGCCTACGACTTGTTGCCGCCGGCGGCGTCGATCAGTGAACCGGGCACGCTCGCCGCGCTCGGCGTGGTGTCGGCCGCCTTGTATGCCACCGGTCTGGCGCTGGGTGCCGAGCAATTGGCGCGCACCAGCGTCTGGCTGCGCTACGCTGAAGAGGACCGCTATCGCCTGCTGGCCCGCAACATGACCGACGTGATCACGCGGCATGACAAGAATGGCGCAGTTCTGTTCATCTCGCCGGCGGCCGAGACCCTGTTCGGCACGGCCCCGGGCGCCTTGAGCGGCCACGGGCTGTTTGACCATGTCCATGTTGCCGATCGCCCGGCCTTCCTGACGGCGCTGGCCGACGCTTCGGCCCAGGGCGAGGACCGCTCGGTGGAATTTCGTATTCGCCGCGGTGGCGACGGTGTCGAGGCCAGCCGCTTCGTCTGGGTGGAGATGCGCTGCCGCCAACTCGAAGACGCCAGCGGGACGCTCGACGGCGAACGCGAAGTCGTCGCCGTGATGCGCGACATCAGCGAGCGCAAGGTCCACGAGCAGGCGATGGAGATCGCGCGCGCTGAGCAGGAACGCGCCAACCTGTCGAAGAGTCGCTTCCTGGCCACGATGAGCCACGAACTGCGCACGCCGCTCAATGCGATCATCGGTTTCTCCGAGATGCTGACCAAGCAGGATCTGGTCGTGCAGCCGGAACGGCAGCTCGAATATGCGCGGCTGATCAACGAGTCGGGGCATCATCTGCTGTCGGTGGTCAACGGCATTCTCGACATGTCAAAGATGGAGACCGGCAATTTCGAGATCACGCCGGAGCCCTTCGCACCGGCGCCTGTCGTCACCGGCTGCTGTGACCTGCTGGCGCTCAAGGCGCGCGATTCCGGCGTCGAGATCAGGGCGAAGCTGGCGACCGACCTGCCGGAAATCGTCGGCGACCGCCGCGCTTTCAATCAGATCCTCATCAACCTGATGTCGAACGCCATCAAATTCACGCCGCGCGGCGGTAGTGTCACCGTCAGCGCCCAGCGGGACGGCGGCAACATCGCGGTCGCCGTCGAAGACACTGGCGTCGGCATTGGCGAAGCGGACCTGCCGCGGCTCGGCGAAGCCTTCTTCCAGGCGCGTGGGACCTACGACCGTCGCCACGACGGCACCGGCCTCGGCCTGTCGATTGTGAAGGGGCTCGTCAAACTGCACGGCGGCGAGATCGACATCCGCAGCCGGCTCGGCGAAGGCACGCGCGTCACTGTACGCCTGCCGATTGACTGCGAAGGACATAAAGCGCCGGCCGATCCGATCCGGCTGGTGACAGAGCGGGCCGGCGATCTTGCCGCGGCCGCCAAGGTACTGGTGAAGAAAAGTGCGTAAGCGGAAGAGTCGAGCGGCGGTTGCCCAGATCGAAGAACCCACCTCCGGCGGCTTCGGCCGTCTGATCGTCGCGCATCCGCGCGAGTTCGTGGGCGTGCTGCTCGGTGGCACGGCGACTGTCATCATCTTCGTCAATGCGCTGGTCATGCAGAAAGGCCCGCATCCAGCGCCGTTCTTCGCGGCGCGGCCGGCGCCTGTCACTGCGCCGGCGCCAGTTGTCGCCCAGCCGACCCGCGTGCCGCCGGTGCAATCCTTGCCGGCGGTCGCCCAGACGGCAGCGCCGTCGCTCAACCGCGTTCAGACGATTGCGGAAATCCAGCGCGAACTCACCCGCCGCGGCTTCTATGACGGCACGGCCGACGGCATCTGGGGCGCCAAGACCGATGCCGGCGCGCGCGACTTCGGCCAGGCGGCAGGTGTCAAGATCGATCCCAACGCGCCGGAGGAACTGCTGCGCGTCATGCGGGCTTCGACGACCACCGCGCCGCTGCCGCAACCGGCGCGCCGCGACCCGATCGCCGACCTGATCGCGCCGTCGCCGCGCGTGCTCGCCGTGCAGCGGGCGCTGGCCGATTTCGGTTACGGTCAGATCAAGCCGACCGGCAATTTCGACGCGGCAACGCGCGCCGCAATCGAGAAGTTCGAGCGCGACCGCAAACTGCCGGTGACCGGCCAGATATCGGACCGCTTCGTGCGCGAACTGTCGGTCATGACCGGCCGGCCGCTGGAATAACGGTCGATTGTCCGCGCCGGGGCGTGCTAGTCAGGCGCATGCGGCTGAAATCGAGCATCTGGGTCGCGGCCTATGTGCGCCGCTGCAATATCGAAGGCGCTTTCGCCGTCGTGCGCAAACGGGGCGCCGACGAGGCGGGCGCCATCTTCATTGTCGTCAGCCGGCTGGACGGCACCGCGGTCTTGTACGGGCCGGCGCCGCAAACCGTGTTCGCCGACGATACGCCGACCGACCGCGCCTTCAGTATTGTCGTTGGGCGCGACGGGCCGGCACCGGAAGCGGATATCGATGCCCGACTGCAGAAGGAAATTCGCTTCGATCCCGATCTCTGGATCGTCGAATGCGAAGACCGCGCCGGACGGCACTTTCTCGATCAGGTTGTCGCTTAGACGCAGGTGTCAGCGCGCGGCCTTGTGGGGCGTCACTGTCTTGCGCGGATCGGCGCGGCGGCCCTCGTGCGTCAGCGGTCGACGTACCGTGCGGGTGTCCTCCTGATACACCGGCTCGTAACGGCCCTTGCTTGGCGTTTGCGTTGCCGGCGCATCTTGGCGCCACAACGTCACCATATGGCAGGCAGCGACCAGCGAGATCTCGTCATAGAGCACGGCCAGATCGAAGACGCGTTCGACCGACTGGCCGATCGCGGGATTGAGGAACAACAGAATGCGCTGCAGCACCGCCGCCTTGATGCCAAGCGCGCGGGCCATGATGACGATGGGTTCGCCGGAATCGTCGTCAGTGATGCGGCGGGCAAGGTCGCGATCGATGCCCAGGGCATTTTCAACGATGCGGGCAAACGCGGCGGGTTCGCGGTGCAGCGCGGTTTGCTCCAGGTGCGCAACCTTGTCGTCCGGAAGTGGCGCGATTAGCGCCGCCGGGTTGGCGACAATATCGAGATTGGCGAGGATCAGCCGGCGGTCTGCGGCAGGCGCGTTAAAGAAGACGTCGGTCAGACCCGCTGTGGCGATCGACGCCGCGGATTCCTCTGCGTGAACGAGATCAGGCGTGTCATCAGGCACGAGCGTCGCTTCTGGCGCGAATGTGACCTCTGGCAGGGCCGTTACTTCGGGCAGGGCCGGGCGCGGGACCGGCTCGCTGTCCGCGAGGCCGAGCTTGGCGAGGATGGCAGCTGGCGCTGCCGGATAATGCGACAGGCTGGCAGCGACCGCCGCGCGGGTAGTGTCGTCCACCGAGTCGATCAGGCCGAGCGCCAGTTCGACATATTGCGTAATCTCTTCGGCGCTATGCGCCGGCTTCTGCACGTAGAGGTCGGTGAGAACACGCAGCAGCGTCGGTCGCACGTCGACGCCGTCGCGGCAGGCGAGGTCTACGAGGCCGTCGATTGGTGAAATGCTGGGCGGCTTGATCATGGTACTTGGGACAAACTTCGGCGCTTGGCCGGACTTTAGGGTGGCCGCGTTAGCAGAGCGTTAACCTTGCGGCCCCTTTAATCATAAGCACTGACCCGGCAGGTCCGTGGGTATCGAGTACAGTTTGGTGAGCGAGGTTTGGAGTTCGACAGCACATTGATACCGTAGCGAGACGGTAGGCCGGGACGGAATAGGGGACTGCAATGGGCGAAGTCATCCGTTTTCCCGAAGACGCCAGTCAGAATCTCGGCTTTGGCCGGGGCCGCACCATCGATGCGAACTCGGAACCTGCCACTGTCATCATCCTGCCGGTCATTCGGATCGAGCGTGCGCCGGACGGGCTCGAGCCCGACCAGGGCAACAGCTCGGGCCGCCGCCGGCGCCGCCGGCTGGCGCGTTGAGTCACCTCGAATTTTTCTTCAAAGGGTCGCGATGCGCGCAATGCCACGGACGCTGCCGCTTGTCGTCGCGATTCTGATCGCCCCCCTGTTGGCCGGCTGCGGTCTCGGCGGCGATTTCGATGAGATCAATCCCAGTCTCGTTCGTGACAACATCCATGACTGGGTCGGCCGTGACAACGCCAAGGGCGAGCCGATCGCGCCGTCGAGCTTCGAACTGACCGACGAGGAGCGCCGATTGCGCGACCTCGCTTATCCGTTGATCGAGCCGCCGTATCTGCGGCACAAGTTCTATTCGATCGCCAACGAATACGGGCTCAAGCCGGACATCGAGAAGTCGATGCTCAACCCCGCCGCCTATTACGAGCACATGATGGACGACAAGGCACGGTCGCCGACATCGCGCTATGCGACGCTGACCCAGGACATTCGCAACGACAGCGAGCGGCTGCCGGGGTTCTTCTCGACGGCCACGCGGGTGATCGACCTTGACGCCAAGCGCTCGAAGAGCCTCGCCTTCATTCCCGGCCTGACCGCGGCCGAGCGCACCAACACGCTCAACCGCATCAAGGAAAACGACCGCGTTATCGCCCGGGTGCGGGCAAGCCTCGGCCGGCGCGTCGCCAATTACCGTTATGCGCTGGAGCGGCTGGTGATTTCCTCGCCGTCGCAGGAGGCCGTGACGGTGGAGCAGACGCTCAACCGGCTGCACGCCGAAGTCTCGCACTATCGCATGCAGACCGCGCCGCCCTACCAGCGTGGCCCGAGCCTCGCCTTCCAGCGATAAAGATCGACTGTTGATCAGCGCCGTGGGGTCGCGGGCGCTGCTGCGGCCGTTTGCACTGCGCAGCGCGCATTGGTGATCGTGGCCCGAGCCATCGGCATCAGGCCGGGCTCAGGCGCCAGCGCGCGGATAGCGATGAGACCCGAGATGGTGGGCGACTCGACGATCAGCCGATCGGCTGCGGTGACGTCTTCGTCCTCCGGCATGGCGTTCTTCTGCTCTGACGTCATCAGGTCGAGTTCGATAACGCGACGGCCGGCCGCGCGGTCGTTGATGGCGTAGTAAGCGACGTCGTAGCGCGTATAGAAAGATACCGACGTATAGGCGAGGCTGACCGGCACCGTTAGCTTGAGTGGACCATTCGATAGATCGTATCGGCAAACGCCGGCGGCGAAAGCGGGATCCATGAACGGCATTGCTGCCTTTTCGGGGCGCGGCTGCGGCAGCGCGGCTACGCTGTTCACCGGTGCATCGTTCGTGAGACGCGCAAAAGCATCCTGCGTCGCCGTGCGCGGCAGAAGGATGATAGTGGCGAGATGCACGATGCCGCCCAGCAGCGCGCCGCCCAGCAACAGAAGCAGCCAACGGATCACGGTCTGCTCCTTGCCTGATCGTCAGGGCAGTTGCGCGTTTCGATGGCCGGCATCGGCACTTCGCGGCCGGCTTTGGTGGCGACACCCACCGCCGTATCGTAAAGGCGCAGCACTAGGGTGTAGCGATCGACCCCGGCCGTCGGCAGCCAGTTGCCCGGATTGGCCCGCGGCGACACCGTGATCTCGAAGCTGCCATCGGCCCGGCGCACGATTTCCTGGCTCGAGAAGCCGTAGCGGTCGATGGAATTGGCGATCAGCTCGCCGTCATTGTTGTAGAGCGACAGCGTCCAGAATCTCGCTGCCGGCGTTACCCCGTAGAGGACGACGTCGCAGCGGCCATCGAGCGGCCGGCCGTTGTCGTCGCTTTTGGCCGTGAACGAAACGCCATCGCCGAGCGCGACCGGCAACTGTCCTGTCCGGGCGATGTTGGCGCGGGCATAGGGGTCGGCATCCGCTGTGCCGGTCTTCGGCCAGGCGGTCCAGCTGCCGATGGTCAGCGCGCCAAAGGCGGCCCCGCGCGTCAGCGCAAAATAGGTGAGTCCGAGGCCAACCGCGCTGGCGACGATCAGGGCAAACAAGGTGGAGGTCAGAAGCCGCACGGCTGATCCGGTGGCAGGTGAGGAGCTATGAGTCGCATGAGGCTGGAGACTACGCTGCCCACGGCGGCGCGGCTATTCAGTTGCGCCTGCCGAGGGCCTCGTTTTCCAGCGCCGCGGCCAGTGCGCCGCCTTTGTCGGTGGTGGGAGCGATTCCCGTCCCGGTGAGGTCGGCGCGCTTGCCGGCCTCGTTAGCGACCGTCGGACGCAGCGGCGTCATGGCGCGGCTTGCCTCGTCCAGAAGCTTCTCAAGCCGCACCAGCGCCTCGGCACCGCGCTTTGACAGCAGCGTTGGCCGCCGGGCAGTCGGCGTCTTGTCATCGGAGCGGGTCACGCGCGCCGCGACCTGCTGCTGCCGCTCGGGCACGGCGACGCCGGGCAATTGCTTCAGCTCGATGCCTTGGTGGGCGTAGTCCATGATGGTGTGCCAGGTCATTGCCGGCAGCGAGCCGCCGGTCATGCGGTTGGTCGAGGTGTAGTCGTCGTTGCCGAACCAGACGCCGCACACGAAGTTGCCGGTGTAGCCCATGAACCAGGCGTCGCGATAATCGTTGGTGGTGCCGGTCTTGCCGGCGGCGGCGATGCCGTTGAGCCGCGCCCGGCGCGCGGTGCCGTTCTCGACCACGTTGTTCATCATCTTGATCATGCCGGCGGCGACATTGGCCGGAAGCGCGCGCTTCGGCTTCGGGCCGTCGCGGTCGAAACGCCAGATCAGGTTGCCGTCGCCGGTTCGCACTTCCAAAATGGCATGCGGCTTCACCGCCATGCCGAGATTGGGGAAGGCCGCATAGGCGCCGACATGTTCGAGCATGGTAACAGCGTCGGCGCCGATCGGCAGCGACGGCGTGTCCGGCAGCGGCGAGGTGATGCCCATCTTGCGCGCGGTCTCAACGATGCGTGCCCGGCCGAGCTTGGCATTGCCGTCGCCGACGGCGATCGACAGGCGCACGGCGATAGTGTTGATCGAGCGGGTCAGCGCCGACAGCAGCGTCATCGAGCCCGAGTAGCCGCCGCCGTAGTTGCGCGGACACCAGTTGCCCAGACAGATCGGTGCATCGACAACGATCGACTCCGGCTTGAAGCCGTGTTCGAGCGCGGTGGCGTAGACATAGGGTTTGAACGACGAGCCGGGCTGACGCATCGCGTCCGTGGCGCGGTTGAACTGGCTGGCGCCGTAGTCGCGGCCGCCGACCATGGCGCGCACGGCGCCATCGACTTCCATGACCACGGTGTTGGCCTGGCCGGCGTGATATTCTTGACCGTATTGCCGCAAAATGGATTCAACCGCCTGATCGGCGACTGACTGGATGCCGGTATCGAGCGCGGTGCGCGCGATGAACACGCGCTCGGTCATCGACTTCGGCAACGTGTCGACGAGCTTCTTCATCTCGTCGAATGCCCAATCGAGATAGTAATTCGGCGCGTGCTCAGCTCGTCTGTCAACTGCAGTTGCTGGATGACGACGCGCACCAAAGACTTGGCCTTCGGTCATGAATCCGGCTTCGACGAGGTTGTCGAGCACGACGTTCGCGCGGGCGCGGGCCGCCGGCAGATTGACGTGCGGCGCGAACTTGGTCGGCGCCTTGAACAGGCCGGCCAGCATCGCCGCTTCCGACAGGTTCACGTCGCGCGCCGACTTGTTGAAGTAATACTGCGCCGCCGCGTCGACGCCGAAGGCGCCGCCGCCCATATAGGCGCGGTCGAGATACAGCTTCAAAATCTCGTTCTTGGTGAGCCGCGACTCCAGCCACATCGCCAGGAACGCTTCCTTGATCTTGCGGTCGAGCGTGCGCTCGTTCGACAGGAACAGGTTCTTGGCGAGCTGCTGCGACAGCGACGAGCCGCCTTGCACGACGCCGCCGGCGCGCGCGTTGGTCACCACGGCGCGCAACGTGCCGCCGATATCGATGCCGAAATGCTCGTAGAAGCGGCGGTCTTCGGTGGCCAGCACCGCCTTGATCAGGTGATCGGGGAACTGGTCGAGCGGGATGGAGTCGTTGTGGCGGATGCCGCGGGTGCCGACCTCGTTGCCGTAGCGGTCGAGGAAGGTGACGGCGAGCTCGGATTTCTTGAGCCAGTCGTCGTCCTGGGTCATCTGGAAGGCGGGGACGGCGAGCGCCAGCATGAGGACGCCGCCGGCGAGCCCGAGGGTGGCGCCCTCGGAGGCGAATTCGACGCCCCAGCGCCGCCAGCCGGCGACATGGAAGCGGTCCATGAAGGTGGAGAAGCGCTCGTAGCTCTCGCGCAGGCCGGCGGCCGAGCGGAACACGCTAAAATCGACCCACGCGTCGATCGCCAGCATGGCGCGCCTGAGCTTCTGGCGCGCGGTCTCGGGAGGCAGGTCGTCGTCGAGAGCCATAAGGTCAGACTTTTCAAACGGTTACGGACCGAGCGCAAACGGCCGGACGGCGCGGACGGACGCCGCCGCCGGACCGGACGTCCGGCAGGCGGCGCACCCCGTGCCAATTTAGTGCATCGGGGCCGGTTTCTCTATCCAAACGAGGCGCTTATCGGGCCGAAAGGTGAACGGGAATTGGGGAGAATTGGGGGCGGGCGACCCGAGTGAGGGCGTGGAACGGCCTCCCGTAAAAGGGGAGATTCCTGCCGCAGTCAAGCATTTGGTTGAAAAAGGTAGAAAGAGGACATAAAGGTAGATTTCAAAAGGGTGTCCCGATGGGCCTGAACATCAAAAACCAAGAGACCGAAAAGCTGATCCGCGAACTGGCGCAACTGCGCGGGCAGGGCATCACCGAAGTGCTGACCGACGTGATCGGCCGCGAGGTCGAGCGCGAGCGCAGGAAGCCGAAGCGCGAGACTTACGAGGAGTTCAGCCGCCGGATTGATGCGATCGTCGAGCGATATAACAAACTGCCTTTGCTGGACGATCGCAGTGACGATGAAATCCTCGGCTACAACGAGCAGGGGCATTTCGACTGATGGTCATTGATTCCTCGGCGCTGATCGCGATTCTCCGACAAGAGCCCGAAGCCGATGGATTCAAGCGCGCGATCTATCACGCGAACACTCGGATGGTGTCGGCGGTGACCAAACTCGAAGCCAGCATGGTGGCCGCCGGACGACGCGGCCCGATCGCCCTCGATGAACTGGACAAGCTCTTGAGCGATTTGAAGGCCGAGATAATCCCCTTCACCGACCATCACGCCGACATCGCCCGCGACGCTTTCGTTCGCTATGGCAAGGGCCGCCACAAGGCCGGGCTGAATTTCGGGGACTGCGCCTCCTACGCGCTGGCGATCGCCGAAGCCGAGCCGCTGCTGTTCAAGGGGACGGATTTTGGGGCAACGGATGTGGAGGTGGTGATGGGCAGCTTGAGATAGTTTATCTTATAACATTGGACCAGCGGTTACTCGGCGAGCTCTGCTTTGGCGAAGGCAATTTTCACAATCAAAACCGGTTCCGGGTATAATGATCGCCGTGAGGATCGTTATCACTTTCCGCGGACTTATTTGAATCAGGTGCAGGCATCGCTGGGCGACAACATTATCTATTACGAGCCCCGGCGGTCAGATACCGGCATTGGCCGCATGTCGTATTTTGCGATGGCGAAAGTCATCGACATCAGAGAAGATCCATCTGGACCGGACCTTTTCTACGCCTACGTTTCCGATTATCTCGATTTCGACAAACCTGTTCCGTTTACTGATGGGGTCTCTTTCTTCGAGAAGGCGCTCCGTAAAGAGGACGGTTCAGTCAACAAAGGTGCGTTCGGGCGCGCGGTTAGACTTGTTTCCGAAGTCGAGTTTGATCTCATCTTGCGCGCCGGATTCGCCGCGGAAATAAGCCCGCCGAGTTATGAAAGTCATTTGGGATATGAGCTTGGGTTTTCAGAGCCTCAAGCTCCATTTGAGCGTCCCATCATTGAAATGACCATCGCGCGGCCTTTTAGGGATCGCGCATTTCGGACGGCTGTGCGGACAGCGTATGGAAATCGATGCGCAGTAACGGGCTTGCAACTCATCAACGGTGGGGGCAGGCCGGAGGTCGAGGCCGCACACATTCAGCCGGTATCCCAGAATGGTCCGGACGCGATCAGAAATGGGATCGCTTTGTCTCAGACCTTTCATTGGCTGTTTGATCGAGGAATGATCTCAGTTCGAGACGACTACGGAATACTAGTATCAAATAGCGTTCCGGCCCAGGCGCGCCAAATGATCAATCAGGATGGGAAGTTGATTTTGCCGGATAGCGACGTATTCCGACCAAGTCCAAATTATCTGCGTTTTCACCGAGATAATATTTTTAAGAAATGATCGGTGGCCTCGCGTCGCGATACGAGATCGTACTTTTCTGCAAACCAAGAAACGTATTCTTCCGGCGAGAGGTCTTGTGAGTGAGCTTTAATAAGCTCGGGATCATCAATGCCGGCGTCGTCAATCGAGATGGCGAATTCTGCAAGAAGTAATTTGTTTACTTGATGCTGCCATGCCTCGAAATTCATTGGAGCCTCCGAATCCCAAAATTGAATTGGGGCCTCAAGTTCATCTAATAATATCTTACCGGCTTGCTGAGCGCTTGTCGTTGGCAATGCACGATAATGTTTCGGCCACCATGGTCGAATGCATTGAGAGGCAATCGTCGCCGCACGGCCGAATAAGCTACGCTTATGGAATATAATCCTTGACAGCGTAACGCTGGTCCGCTAGGTTTCCGGCATTCTCCACAATTGCATCTCTCATCACGGGGTCTTGCCATGACGCCGCGGAAGTCGTCGCGCGCGGCTGCGCGCCGGCAGTATCTCGCCATGGGCGGGCGGGAACTGGTGTTCGCCCTGGCGCCGGAGGCGGGGCAGGGGGCGGTGAGGAAGGTGGAGGTTGCGGGGCTCGAAGAAAGAGCCCCCACCCCTGACCCCTCCCCACTGCTCGCTGACGCTCGCGGGGGAGGGGAAGGTTCCGAGCGCGGCGAGGCGCAGCAGGCGCAAGTGCCGTCCCTCATGGCCCGCGTGCAGGCACTGTATGAGGAAACGGCCGTGCCGGTGCGCGAGATCGCGCGGCTCTGCGGCGTCACCGAGCGCACCTTGTACAAGTACATTCGGCGCGGCGGCTGGCGGCGGCGTTATGTCCGCGTGGCGGCCGCCGATGCTTCGCCCGGCGCCGAGCGCGGCGAACGCTGGCTGCGCGCGAATGGCCATGAGCCGGTGAAGGGCGCCGGCGGCCGCTTCGTGCCGCGCGCCGAAGCGGGCCGGCCGGTCGCGCAGGGCCTCAAGGCGCTCGATCCATCGGCGCGGGCGAAGGCGTCGGTGGCTTGCGCTGCCGCCGGCTCGCGTGCCGCCAAGGCGCGGGCCAAAGCCGACGAGCGCGAGATCTGGGACGCGCGCATCGCCGCCATCAACGCCGTCTCCGCGGCGATGGCCGCCTATAACCGGTTCCGCGCCAGCCGTGCCACGGTCCGCACGCCGATGGAGATGACCGCCGACGAGCAGATGGCGGCGCATTACGTCGACCAGATCGAGGCGGCGCTCGATTGCGTGCGCAAGCTGAAGATGTGAAGGGCCAGACGAGGCCCGGACGCCTTTTTCTGTCATCGCCGGGCTTGTCCCGGCGATCCCGATAAGCGATGCAGGGCCGTGCCTGCCTAAGCGGGATGCCCGGGTCGAGCCCGGGCATGACAGAGAGAAATATGGCCGACGATAAACCGCCCTTCTGGCGCACCAAGAAGATGAGCGAGATGACCCCGCGCGAGTGGGAAAGTCTGTGCGACGGCTGCGGCCGCTGCTGCCTCAACAAGTTGACCGATATCGACACCGGCGACACGGTCTATACCGATGTCGGCTGCAAGCTGCTCGACACCACGTCATGCCGCTGCGCCGACTACAAGAACCGGCAGAAGAAGGTGCACGACTGCGTGCGGCTCACCTGGCGGAACATTCGCCGCCTCACCTGGCTGCCGCCGACCTGCGGCTATGTGCTGGTGGCCTCGGGTCAGGACCTGCCGTGGTGGCATCCCTTGATCTCGGGCTCGCCGGAGACCGTGCACGAGGCCGGCATTTCGGTGCGCGGCAAGGTCTCGGCCAATGAGGTCGACGTGCCGGACCGCGATCTCGTCGATTACATCGTGAAATGGCCGCAGCGCTGGCCGAAGGGCTCGCGCGGCAAGGTGCGGCCGAAATAGGCAGGCCGCAAGGCGGCCGCATGACACCCACGCGCGCGCAACCCTTGCGCTTTGCCGGCGCGCTTGGCATGTCCGGCGGCTCATAACCGAGCCGCCATGACCGAGCCGCAGACCCCAACGACAACGCCGCCCGGCGCGCCGCCCGCGCCGCTGACGCACAGGCAGATCGTCCGCATCGTCCAGGGCATCACTCTGGCGATGTTCCTCGGCGCGCTCGACCAGACCATCGTCGCCACGGCGCTGCCGACCATCGGCCGGCACTTCCACAATGTCGAGGATCTGGCCTGGGTGGTGACGGCCTATCTGCTCACCGGCACGGCGGCGACGCCGCTGCTCGGCAAACTGTCGGACATGTATGGCCGCCGCGTCGTCATGCTCAGCGCGGTGGCGATCTTCATCGTCGGCTCGGTCGCCTGCGCGCTGGCGCCGGACATGATGACGCTCATTCTCGCGCGCGGCTTCCAGGGCTTCGGCGGCGGCGCGCTGATCGCGCTGTCGCAGACGGTGATCGCCGATATCGTGTCACCGCGCGAGCGCGGCCGCTATCAGGGCTATATCGCCGGCGTGTTCGCGCTGTCCTCGGTCGGCGGCCCGGTGCTCGGCGGCATTCTCACCGAATACATCGACTGGTCGCTGATCTTCTGGATCAACGTGCCGCTCGGCGCGCTGGCGCTGGCCATGACCTGGCACATGCTGAAGCTGGTGCCGTTCCACAAGCGCGAGCACAAGCTCGACGCCGTCGGCGCCGTGCTGATGATGCTGGCCTCGGTGTCGCTCTTGCTGGCTTTGTCGTCGGGCGGGGCGCA
>Ga0180223_1000514_pt1 | contig 47222 bp, 41 predicted proteins | sample eDN5th30CKraftOP_FD_151337 | JGI IMG/M metagenome (GOLD analysis project Ga0180223, IMG submission 151337) | Enriched Organic Plus compost microbial communities from Emeryville, California, USA - eDNA 5th pass 30_C Kraft OP (version 2) (version 2) ... | reverse complement strand
GATTGCCGTCTCGCGGGTATACTTGTGTCGGAGTTCGTCAGTCCGCGGGATTGCACGGGGCCGAAGACGGTCGTCGATTTCTTCGCGGCGCGCCGGAAGGGAGCCCATGCGATTTACATCGATGCCCGCGGGGCGATCCGTATCGAGACGGTGGCTAGCGTACGTGGCGCACGGCCCTGGTCGATGCCGCCGGAGCGGCGTCCGCGCACAGAGGAAAGCGGTGTACGCGAGGTCCGCGATCAACCGGATCAGTAGCGGCGCATCAGGCCGACGAGGCGCCCCTGGATATCGACCTGATCGGGGCCGAAGATGCGCGTCTTGAATTCCGGGTTGGCGGCTTCGAGTGCAATCGTCGTACCCTTCTTGCGCAATCGCTTCAGGGTCGCTTCCTCGGAATCGACCAGAGCGACGACAATATCGCCGTTCTCGGCAGTATCGCAGCGGCGGATGACGACGATATCGCCGTCGAGAATGCCCGCCTCGATCATGGAGTCGCCCTTGACCTCTAGCGCGAAGTGCTCGCCGTTGGTGAGGAGATCGGGCGGACAGGCGATGTCGTGGCTGTGGTTCTGAATGGCGCTGATGGGCGTGCCGGCGGCGATGCGCCCCATGACGGGTACCGATACGGTGCGGCTGTCGATGACCGTTGAGGGCGGCGGTGAAAGATCGCGGCTTCGACTGCCTTCGATGACACTGAGGCCCGAGCGGCGGGCGGCGGCAACCGGGACGGATTGATTCTCGGGCAGGCGGATGACCTCGATGGCGCGGGCCCGGTGGGGCAGACGGCGGATGAAGCCGCGCTCTACAAGGGCGGTGATGAGCCGGTGAATTCCGGATTTCGACTTCAGATCCAGTGCGTCCTTCATCTCATCGAATGATGGCGGCACGCCCTTTTCCTGCATGCGCTCGTGGATGAAGAGCAGCAGCTCTTTTTGCTTCTCGGTGAGCATCCGGCCTCCCGTGCGTCGGCGCCGTCCAGGCGTCTGGACAAAGCATGAACGTACCCTAGTCGTTCCTTAAGCGTTCCGCAAGGGGGTGTTGTATTTCCGGCCTTTAGAAGTCGAGGGGGAGAACACGCACGATCTCTCCCGCCTTGGTGGCAGGCGCGCAGGGCGGACGCACGATGAGCGCGTCGGCGCCGGCGAGAGCGCTGATGTGGGCGCTGTCCTGAGAGGCCAGCGCTGTCGCGCGGGGGAGGGCACCGGCGACCGGCTCAAGGTGCGCGCGCATGTAATGCTGCCGTGGCCCGTTGGCGTCGAGATCAGTGCCAAGTACAGCGGCTCGCTCTTCCAGTGGGTCATCGGTGCGGCCCTGGAGAGCGAAGAGCAGCGGGACGAGGAAGATCCGCGCAGCGATGAGGCAGGAGAGAGGGTTGCCCGGCAGGCCGAGTACGCGTCCGGTGCCGAGCCGCCCGAACAGCATCGGCTTGCCCGGGCGCATGGCGACCTTCCAGAAGTCGAGCGCCATGCCGCGGGCTTCGAGCGCCGGCTTGACGAGATCATGGTCGCCCACCGAGGCGCCGCCGATGGTGACCAGCACGTCGATGTCATCGCTGAGGGCGAGCTTGGCCTGGAGCTCGTCCATCGTGTCGCCGGCGATGCCCAGGAGGCTGGGCTCGCCGCCGAATGCGCGAACGAGGGCGGCGAGGCCGTAGGGATTTGACGAGATGATCTGACCGGGGTGGGGCTCCATTCCGGGTTCCACCAGCTCATCGCCCGTGGCGAGGATCGCCACGCGCGGACGCCGGCGCACCTCGAGTTCTGCGTGGCCGCCTGCGGCAGCGAGCGTGATGGTCGATGCGTCGAGCAGCCGGCCCGCATGCAGGAGATTTTCCCCGCCACGGAAGTCGCTGCCGGCCCGGCGGATATTGGCTCCGGGCTTTGCCGCTTCCTTCACGGTGAGGCGTGCGCCGCCGCGCTCGGTATCCTCCTGGATGACGACGGCATCGGCACCGGCCGGGACGCTTCCGCCGGTGAAGATGCGAACTGCCTGTCGTGGGCCGACGCTGCCGTCGAACGGTCCGCCCGCGCTCGCTTCGCCGATGACGGTTAGCTCGGCCGGGACGGAAGCCGTGTCTTCCGCACGCACGGCATAACCGTCCATCGCGGACGCGTTGAACGGCGGCTGCGTCAGCCTAGCGATGACATCGGAGGCGAGCACCCGGCCCGCCGCGGCGAGCAGGTCAACGCGCTCGCCAGGCAACGGGGTAACGCCATCGAGAATGCGCTTTAAGGCTTCGTCGACCGGAAGTAGGGACATCTCATCGGTTCTCCGGCGCGTGATAGTCGCCGGAGCGGCCGCCGGCCTTGTGCACTAAGTGGATCGCCTCAATGCGCATTGCGCGATCGACTGCCTTCAGCATGTCGTAGAGCGTCAGGCCGGCGACGGACACGGCTGTCAGGGCTTCCATCTCGACGCCCGTGGGGCCCGTCGTTTTCACCTCTGCGGTGATGCGAACGCCGGGGGGGCTTTCTATCGGCTGAAGGCTTACGACGACCTTCGACAGATTGAGGGGATGGCACAGCGGGATCAGCTCGTGCGTGCGTTTGGCGGCCATGATGCCGGCAATGCGCGCGGTTGCGAGGACGTCGCCCTTCGGCGCTTTGCCGGACTGCAGCAGCTCGAACGTCGCGGGGTCCATGGCGATAAAGCCGGTGGCCGTGGCAGTGCGTGCCGTCGTGGGCTTCTCCGAGACGTCGACCATGCGCGCCTCACCCTTCTCGTCGATGTGGGAGAGCTTAGCCATGGCAGTGCTTTCGGGATGCGTCGAGCGGCCTCATGGCACGGGCTCGGAGGTGAGCAGGGTTCGCGTCGCGGTTGTTACGTCGGCTTGGCGCATGAGGCTTTCGCCGACGAGGAACGTCTCGACGCCCACGCGCTTGAGGCGTGCGATGTCGGCCGGTGTGAAGATGCCGCTTTCGCCGACGACGATGCGATCTTTCGGTACGCGCGGCGCCAGCCGCTCTGTCGTCTCGAGCGTCACATCGAAGGTTTTCAGGTTGCGATTGTTGATGCCGATGATGCGGCAGTCGAGCTCGAGTGCACGGTCGAGCTCGACGTCGTCGTGGACCTCCGCGATGGCATCCATGCCCCAGTCTTTTGCCGCGTGTGCAAGGTCGTGCGCGGTGGCGTCGTCCACCTGGGCGAGAATGATGAGGATGCAGTCGGCACCCCAGGCGCGCGCTTCAGCGACCTGATAGGTGTCGAGCATGAAGTCCTTGCGCAGGACGGGGAGGGACACGGCTGCGCGCGCTTGCGTGAGATACTCCGGCGCCCCCTGGAACGATGGTGTGTCGGTGAGGATCGAAAGGCATGCGGCGCCGCCTGCCTCGTAGGCTTTGGCGAGCGCTGGAGGATTGAAATCGCCGCGGATGAGACCCTTCGAAGGGCTCGCCTTCTTGATTTCGGCGATGAGGGCTGGCGCGCCGACCGCGTGTTTGGCGGCCAATGCATCGGCGAAGGGGCGCACGCGCGGAGCGCTGCGGGCCAGTTCGGCGACGACGCGCAGGGGCGCTGCGGCCTTGGCGAGGGCGATCTCTTCCAGCTTATAGCGCGTGATTTTTTCGAGGATGTCAGCCATGGGCTCAACAATAGTCCGCGGGTAAGAGGTTGCTACCCGGACCCCAGGGGCGGGTCAAGCGAGGGACTGCCCTCTGTCTGTTGGGGCAGGGCAGCCCACGCTGGGGGCCCTTCAATGGATCACACGGAGGGGCGCACGCCTTCGGCTCGGGAACCGCGCGGGGCAGGGGGCGTTGACTGGGCAACAGTGGCAACCGTTGAGGTTCTCCATGTCAACGCGCGCATATATTTCAGTTCTCGTCGGCATGATGGTGAATGCGGTGCTCTTCGGCATCGGTGCTGTCGCGGTGCTTTCGATCCCCGCCTTCCAGAACGATCTTTTCTTCTGGATGCCGGCGGTGGTGATTGTCAGCTTTGCGATCACTCCATTTATCGCATGGCAGATTGCGCCGATGCTGCGCGCGCGCTGGCAGCGTGCCCACGCGCGGCCCGCGTCCTAGGTGCCGTCCAGAGCCGTTTCGCCGGCTTGAATCTCGACGACGCCGATCTCCGCTTCGAGGACATAGACCACCAGGTCGGGTCGCTCGCGCTTGAGGCGTAGTGCGAGTTGTCGGCCTTCGCGTTCGTGCGCGGCACTCTGCTCGTCGGTCCAATTGCTGGTAGCGGGATCGGCCATATCGAGCGATCTATCGTAGGCCTCTGCCCAATTTTTGAGATCAGATCGCAGCTCTTCTGAAATCTCGATCAGGTCGGGCGAGAAGCACCCATAGCGTTCCTCGTCGAGAGCCCAGAGGGGGTCGCATCCGTAATCGGCCATAACCTTGATGCGGTTCGATTCGTGGGGTGGGAGTGATGGACCATCGGAACTGAATGCTGCGAAGGGATTTGCCGACGGTGCGCGGGGCGCGCTCAACAGTGCTCGCAGCAGATAACCACCGTAGAGAAGCAGAGCACCGGCAACGGCGATCAGCTCCGTTTGTGATGCATGGGAGAGCGGCGTTAGCCGGCCATGCCACATCGCCCATACGACAAATGCTGTCGCTGCAGAGTAGATGACAAAGGCGTTCGTGGTCTGGCGGCGCCCTTTCGGGTCAGGCGGATCTTCGACGTCGAAATAGCGCGGCGCGACGCTATAGATGTAAGTGGACTGCGCCAGCGCGGAGAGGGCGAACATAAAGACAGCGGCTTCAAGACCGGCAAGAAGGAGCACGCCGCCGGTGTATACAATTGCCGCCCCGGCAATGAGCCAGGCGGTTTGCAAGCTCTCCTGCCTGCTCGTTTTTTTCATCGAGATCGCGGCCATAGCACGGTCGAGAAAGTGCGAGGTGAGACCCGCGCGCGTTGCTACGAAACCAGCGAATGCATAGAAGGCGCCGATGACGCGCAATGCGATATCGGTTAGCTCGATGCTGTCGGCCACGCTGAAAATGCTCCCGTTTTTTCGCATTAAGGATGCGAGGCGGCCAATGGGCGCTAGGGACTATTATGCAAATTGGGATCGTCTTACCCTGCGCCTGCCGCAATGAAATCCGATAAATGCCCAACTTCGTATGCCAACGGCGTATGCAGCCGTCGGTCCGATGGAGGCCAAATGCTTTATTCGCCCTTTAACGTCACGTGCCGCTTTGCCCTGGCTGCAACACTTGCCTGTGCCCTAACGGCGCTTCTGCCTGCAACGGCGGTAGCTGTGGATGCGGTGCCGGGTAGCGACGGGGCGCTCGTGCCGATGAAGGCGCACCTCGACGACTATCGCAAGCAGCTCGCGGCCCACAACAAAGCTTGGGAGGCGTACGAAAAGATTGCGGCGCCCTACTGGCAGGAGGTGACGGAAAAGCGCTCACGCCGCCGGACGAAGATGGCGAACGGGATGACACTCACGACCGCCGACTACGTGATGACCCAGCCGCCGGTCTATACCGGGCCGCCGAAACCGGAAAATCCTCTTGCTCCCAAGGCGAAGAGCGAGATCCCCGACGTGCCGGAGTTCCTCGCCGCTGCGAAGAACGAGTTCGATTTCGTGCCGGAGTTTCCGGCCGACGAGATCGCTTTCAAGCGTGCATATGCGCGGGTTGCGGCGGCAAAGGGTCTTGAGCCCAACGTGTGCGTCAAAATCTATGGCTTCGAAGCGGGCGGAAACGGTACGTACGACATCCAGGCCGGCCGTGAGTTCGATCCGAAGGCAAAGGTGATCTCGACGGCACTGGGTTATAACCAGCTCCTCACGACGAACACAGTAAGTCTGCTCGCGGAAGCGGGCGATGAGTTCATCGCCGAGCTGAAGACAAAGCTGAATGGCGCGGATGAAGCACGCACGGAAGCCCTGCACGACAAAATCGCCAAGCTGAAGAAGATGGTTGCGTTCGCCCGCACCGTTCCGAACGATTGGAACGCGCACGGACGGCTTGCGGTAACGCCGAAAGGTGTTGGCGTGCACGCCCTCAACCTCGATATCGATGTCGGGCCGATGCTGCAGACGCGCAAGCTGACGAACTCGGTCGACTTTGCCAGGCGCAAGGGCTATCGGCTGCCGCTCACCGCCGCCGAGCTGGAGATGATGAACCTCACGGGCGATGGCAACGGTTACGACATGCTGGTGATGGGGCGCACATTGCGCGAGAAGGTGCCGACGTCGAACTTCTTCCAGCGTGGCGGGTATGAGCGCAATCCCGTTGCGGCCCGCAACAATACGGTGGCCAAGCTGATTGCTGCGACGGACGCAAAGATGGTTGCGGAGCAGAAGCTCCCCGGCGCGCAGGACCTTGCGGCCGTGTTCGATCTGGTGGATTGAGCTGAGCGATCAGCCAGGCTGGAACGGGGGTTGCGGCTCTGCGTTTTCAGGCCATGCTTACCCGGCCCCAAAACTCACCCGAGGATGCCGGCGAACCGGCTTCCCCGGGATCGGCGCCCGACCCGAAGCCGGGGCCGCGGCCGCCCGCTGGCGATCCGCCACCCCGCAGCCCGGAGAAGCCGCAGCGCCGCCTACCCGGCAAGCCCTCACGTCCCGTCGAGGAGCCGCCAAACAAGCCCAATCGCGGCACCTGCGGCGATGCCCAAGGGCGCGGCTGGCTCACACAGAATGTTTCGCTTGATTTGGCTGGTCGCTTAAATGCTCAGGCCGGCTCGTTGGTGATGGCAACGAGCTGGTCGAGGGCGCGCGAGGCTGCACCATCATCAATCGCGCGGGCTGCGCGTTCCGCGCCATCGCGCAGGTCGGTGGCTTTTCCACCGACGATGAGGGCTGCTGCCGCATTCAGCACCACGATATCGCGGAAAGGGCCTTCCTCGCCGCCAAGCACATCCCGGATCGCCGCTGCGTTCACCGTGGCATCGCCGCCTTTCAGGTCTTCCAGCGTCGCCGGTGGCAGACCTGCATCCTGCGGACGCACTTCGAAGGTGCGAATGGCGCCGTCTTTCAGCTCGGTGACGCGCGTCGGGCCCGTGGTGGTGATTTCATCGAGGCCGTCCGAGCCATGAACGACCCAGGAATGCACCGAGCCGAGGTTCTTGAGCACTTCGGCGATCGGCTCGGTCCAGGCGGTGTTGAAAACACCGACCACCTGCCGGCGCACACCGGCGGGATTGGCAAGTGGTCCTAGCAGATTGAATATGGTTCGGATGCCCAGCTCACCGCGCGCGGCGGCCCAATGCTTCATCGCGCTGTGGTGCATCGGTGCCCACATGAAGCCTACGCCCGCCTTCGCGATCGAGCGCGAGATGACAATGGGCGGTACGTCGATTTTGACGCCGAGCGCAGTGAGCACGTCGGACGCGCCCGAAAGGGAGGAGACGGCGCGGTTGCCGTGCTTGGCGACGGGCACACCCGCACCTGCGGCTACAATCGCGGCGCATGTCGACACGTTGAAGGTGTTGTGGCCATCGCCTCCGGTGCCGACGATATCGACCGCGTCGGGCGGCGCCTCCACGGGGAGCATGCGTTCGCGCATGAGCTGAGCCGCGCCGGTGATCTCGGGGATGGTTTCGCCACGAACGCGCAGGGCCATCAAAAACGCGGCCATCTGGACCGGCGTCGCGACGCCCGACATCATGGTCTCGAACGCGTCTTTGACCTCCTCCTCAGTCAGGCTGGCACCGGTTGCCACCTTCTGCATGAGGAGTTTCAGCTCGGTGGCGGGCATGGGGAAGCCTTATGCAGCGTCGCGCGCAGAGGGCGCATTACGACGCTTCGGGCTCATGCCAGCCAGCGCCAGGAAGTTCGCGAGCAGCGCGTGCCCCTGCTGGGATGCAATGCTCTCGGGGTGGAACTGGACACCGTGCACGGGATGGGTCTTGTGCTGCAGGCCCATGATGATGCCATCCGGCGTCTCGGCGGTTATCTCGAGCTCGTCGGGCAGGCTCGCGCGATCGACGATGAGCGAGTGATAGCGCGTTACGTCGAACTTCTCGGGCAGGTCCTTGAAGACGCCCTTATTCGTGTGGCGGATGGTGGAAAGCTTGCCATGGAGCGGCTCGGGCGCACGGATGACCTTGCCGCCGTATGCCTGACCGATGGACTGGTGGCCGAGACACACGCCGAGCAGCGGCACTTTTCCTGCTGCCTTCGCAATGAGGTCGAGGCAGACGCCGGCTTCATTCGGCGTGCACGGGCCGGGCGAGAGAACGATCGCCGCCGGCTTCTTCTCCAGCACTTCTTCAGCCGATATCTTGTCGTTGCGGATCACTTCGCATGGGGCGCCCAGCTCGCCCAGGAAGTGGACGAGATTGTAGGTGAAGCTGTCGTAGTTATCGATGAGGATCAGCATGCTACGCGCTCCGGCGATCTCGCGGACAGGGAACTTTGCCGTCAGGGTGTAGGGAGCGCGCCGGGCAGCGTCAAGTAAGACAGGCATCACGTGAGACGCGCTGGGGTGATGAAGCGGGTGAGGGTGCCTTTGCCCGGACCTACGGCCGCCCAATCGCTACCCTCGAAGGTGATGACGGCGAGCGCGCAGGTGGGAAACTTCTGCGCCATGAGCTGCCTTGCGGCCGGGTCGCCGTCCCCCGTCAGGAGCTCGGCCAGTTCTTCAAGACCAGGGTTGTGCCCCACCATCATGACGCGGCCGGGCGGGGGCGAGGTTGCGGCGAGCTTCCGCACCTCGGCAACGAGGTCCTCAGGGGGCGCCATATAGATCGCTTCGTCGTAGACAACGGGCGGCGGTGTGCCGGACCAGCTATCGAGTACGAGGTCGAGCGTCTCGCGCGTGCGCTGGGCGGACGAGCAGAGGATCAGCTCGGGGCGCAGACCGAGGGCTTCGATCTCGGCGCCCATGCGGGGAGCAGCCTTTTGACCTCGCTTCGCCAGCGGGCGGTCGAAGTCAGCGAGGGCCGGGTTGTCCCAGCTCGATTTTGCGTGGCGAAGCAGAAGCAGTGTCAGCATGGGGACACGACGATGCCGCCGTCAGCGCTGCTGTCAAGTGCCAGCGGGCTCGGCGCGCCTCCCGACTGCAATCAATCGGGGATGAACCCTCCTTACGGCCGGGTGGCAATCCGATCCTTCGCCATCCTCTAAAAATGCGTCGGCAGGTGAAAGCGCTACTGGCGTGTAGGATGAGCAACTCAAGACGGCTTTGCGGTGGTCCGGTGCGTGCAATTGTATGCGCTCTGGCGGACGCCGCATCCCGTGCACAGCTCCGTATCGACTGAATGTGCTGGTGCTAACTGGAGATAGCCGTAGGTGTGACGCCGAATTCGTGCTGACGAGTCGGTGCTCATCGTTTTTGCGCTCCCGCCACGTTCCGTTTCGCTTTGCGTTCAGTCGATCTGCGGAACTTCAGGATGCGGGCGCGCGTTCAGTATGCACACATTTTCTCTTATCCCAGGGCACAAAAGGCCATGCACGAAATCATCTATCTCATCGGCCTCGTGGTCGTCGTGATGTTCATTCTCGGCCTTCTTGGCGTGCGCTGAATATCGGGAGCTGAACCATGGTTGAGGTCGTCGCTACGCCGACGCGTGTCGGCACGAGCTATGTCGAATGGGGCGCTGTGTTTGCGGGAGCGCTGACCGCAAGTGCGATCTCGTTCGTGCTCCTAACAGCGGGAGGCGCGATCGGTCTGTCGCTCATCTCGCCATATGCGCATCAATCATCGCCGCGGGTCGCTGCTTCGATTGCGGTGTTCTGGTCGATAGCCGTTCCCATCCTTGCATTTTTGATCGGTGGCTATATCGCAGGCCGGATGCGTTCGGCCTGGGGCGAAGCCTCGCGTGAGGAAGTGCAATTTCGCGACGGCATGCACGGTGCGCTCGTTTGGGCGCTGAGCATTGTTGCCGGCGCCATGCTTGCATTCATGGCTGCAGGGGGGGCGGCGAGCAGCGGCGCGCAAGTTGCGGCCGCCGCGGGAGATCAAAGCTCGGCGACTGTAGCGCCTGCAATCGATTCCCTGTTTGCAGCAGCACCGCCCGCGGAAGCAGCGCAGCCCGGCCCCGCGGCTCCTCCGGCTGCGGCCCCGACAGGGGAACGCGCAACTGCACCTGAAAGCGAAGCGCGAGCGATGATTGCACGCACGCTTGTTGCCGCAGCCGCAGCCGGTGAGCTGACACCGGCCCAGAAGCGAACGATCGCGCAGATCGTGTCGGAGCGCACGGGCATCTCGGAAACCGATGCGGCGGGGCGGGTCGACCAGGCTTTCAAGGACGGGCAGGCCGCGCTCGAGAAAGCGCGGAAGGCCCTCGTGCTGGCGGGCCTCGCGACGGCGACTGCGCTACTCGTGGGGCTGCTGGCGGCTTGGTTCGCTGCGCAGAACGGCGGCCGTCACCGCGATCAGAACATCCCCGCCCGACTGATCTGGTCGCTCTCGGGGCCGGTGCGCCGTTCGCCGCTGCCTTAACGGCGGTTAGAAACTCGCACTGCCGCGGATGGCGACGCTATGGATCTGCGTCGTCTCCCCGAGCTGAGCGTCGTAGGTTAGGCGCAGGGCATCATTGTCGGCATTGACGATCTCCAGCCCTGCGCCGATCACACCCATCACTTGGTCGATATCAGTGTTGATGGTGAAGGTGCCGACTCCCGCGGGCGCCTCTGCGAAACCGGCGGTAAGTGCGAAGTCGTCATCGGAATACCAGATGGCACCGCCGCGAACGAGCGGCCTCACCAGCGTTCCGTTCGACAACCAGAATTCCGATCCCACTTCGATCGTCGGCGCGGCGGAGAATAACGTCTTGCTGGCGCCATGCACGGTCAGTGCTGCGCCGTTGCCGCCGGTCTCGGTGAAGCTGCCGAGGCTGAAGTACGTGAGGTTGAGGTCCATCATCGGCTTCCAGTAGAGCTGCGAGGTTCCCACCACGTGTGCAGCGCGCAGCCCGCCATTGATGAAGCCCATGCGACTATCGCTTTCGGCGGTGCCGAGGAAACCGCCGAAGGCCATCGGGCGGGTCGTCTCGTACCAGCCGCCGCCGCCGCTCAGGGCTCCGGCGAGCAGCAGAGGTCCGGGGTTATACTTCAGCGCGACGCCGGCCTGGACGATGGAGCCGTCGCTTTGCGCGTTGGCGCCGTTCGAGAAGGTACTGTTCTGATAACCACCTGCGAAACCGAGGCGCCAGGCTTCATCCAGTGCGATCTGGGCGCCGGCGGTGAAGAGGCCTGCCGCTTCCGTGAAGCCGATCTGATCGCGAGTCGTCCGGGTGTCGAGGAAGCGCGCCGACGCGCCCGCCCACAGGCACTGGCCCTCGCGCACGATTGCTGCCGTGTCGGCGCCGTTGACCCTGCAAGACATCAAGGTGTTCGAAAACGCGAGGCTGCCGTAAACGGCAGAGATCTGCGCATCGGAATAGAGCTCGGGGGAAAGCTGGTTGAGGGCGTTTTCGTAACCCGTGATACCTGTCGTGTTGAGGAGCCCGATCAATACAGGGCTGACACCGCCGCCACCCGCTCCGAAGATGCGGCGAAGGTTTGCTGCGATGGCGCGCTGGTTCGGATTGAGGCGGTCCGCCACGAAGTCTATGTCGTAGCTCAGCACAAGATCGTTGCCGAGGAACTCAAGCTTCGCATTGGCCGCCGGGCCGGCGACGAGGCCGAGGCCGTTGTCGGCGAGGCCGCTCACCGCGCTGAGGATGACGAATGTTTCCGCCGCTGTCAGCGGAACGCTGATGAAGTTGACGGCCACGTTGCCCGTGAGCGATGCGAAATTCGAGACGCCGATGAAGTCCTGCCGATCGGCAGGGTTCGATGCTCGCGGGTCGAGGTCGACCGCGTAGACGCCGTGTTTGGTCTGGGTGAAATTGTCCGAGACAAAGGTGGTCTGCGCCTTCCCGTGGCCTCCGGGCGCGATCGTGCCGTCATTCACCACCATCGCCGCGACCATCAGGTCGCCGGAGTTCAAAACACCTCGGGAGGTATTTTCGAAGACGCCCGCGCCGTTGAGGCCAGCGTCGGCCATTATCACGCTGCCCGTGATGGTGCCTGTGTTGAGGACGTCGTTTGAGGGAGCCAACATATCCACCGCGTAACCCGACAACCCGGCCGTGATGGTGCCCTCGTTCAGCAGAATGGCTTGGCTGCCCGCATCCATCATCACGGCCGCGCAGCAAGGACCCCCGACGATATGACCGGTGTTGAGGACTGTCGCGCTGTCGCCTGCTGAAACGGCGATGCCGGCAGACCCAATGCCCGTGGCGGAGACGTTGCCGGTGTTGATGACGGCAGCGTTGCCGTTTGCTGCCATAGCCACGATGCCATCGGCACTTGCGCCGATTGTGGTAATATCACCCGCCGAATACACAATGGCGTCGCCCGATGATGTCGCGCGAGCGGCTATGCCGGCCGCTAGGTCGTGGGTTGTGGTGACGGATCCTTCGAAGAAGACCACAGAGCCATTAGCACCGTCGCTGACAATTCCGACGCTGGCGACGCCCGATGTCCGGATGTCGCTCGCCGAATATACAAGCGCGATGCCGCTGGCAGATTGCGCTTGAATAGCATGTGCGTCATCGCCTGCCGTCGTGATGGAGCCGGCGGAGGCGATCATGACCTCGCCCCCGGTGCTTTCTGCCCTGAGGCCGATGGACGTGATGCCCTGCGTCGTAATCGTGCCGGCATACAGAAGTGCGAGACTGCCGTCGGCGGTACTGGCGAACACACCTTCGGCGTTGTCGCCGCTGGTCGCAATGTCGCCAGCCAGAAAAAGCGTGAGGGGGTTCAGGAGGGACGTTTGGGCTGCGATGCCGGCCGCGCCGTTGCCCGTCGTTTCGATCTTCCAGCGTCCCAGGTCGACCTCGACGTAGCCTGGCATATCGCTGCTGAAAGAAATGCCAGCGGTGCCAGATGCAGGTGTGATGTCCGATGTGAGCGCAAAGACATGCAGTGTCTCAAACGGTCCGGCGCCGTTGTTGAAGGCAATGCCCGCGGCGTGGTTTCCGATGCAGTTGACGACGGTGCCGTCGATGGCGCTGACGCGGCAGCCCGGAGGAACCTGCGCCGCGGCGGGCGCGGCAGTCGCCGAGAGCACCGCAGCAAGGCCGATGCTGCACCAGCCGCGTGAATTATAAAGTGACGGGAAAAACTTCCAGCAACTCAGCATGCGTTTTCATTCCCGCGAAGGGGAAGTACGCGATAAATAAACCCCAGGCTTCAATGCTATCCGCGCGGTTTCGTGCAGACATCCGGCTTGTTGATAGGAGAATCGGCCGGATGTAAAGCGCGCGAACTATTTCGCGCGTGCCGCAAAGCGCACAGCTTCCTCAGCAGCACGGAACAGAGCTTGAGCTTTGTTGATGCATTCCTGCTGTTCTTTCTCGGGCACCGAATCGTGCACTAGGCCGGCGCCGGCCTGGACATGCATCATGCCGTCTTTGATGAGCGCGGTACGCAGCACAATGCAAGTGTCCATCTGGCCCGACGCCGAGAAATAACCGACGCAGCCTGCATAGGGGCCGCGCTTCGACTTCTCCAACTCATCGATGATCTCCATGGCGCGTACCTTTGGTGCACCAGAGACGGTACCGGCGGGAAAGCCCGCCATCAGCGCATCCACTGCATCGTGATTGGCGTCGAGCCGGCCGACGACGTTGGAGACGATATGCATGACGTGGCTGTAGCGCTCGATGAAGAAGCGCGCCGTGACGTCCACGGAGCCAACCTCCGCGACGCGGCCGACGTCATTGCGGCCGAGGTCGAGCAGCATCAGATGCTCGGCGCGTTCTTTGGGATCCTTCAACAGCGCTTCTGCGAGTGCCTGATCCTCGGCGTCGGTTGCTCCGCGCGGGGCGGTGCCGGCGATGGGCCTGATCGTTACCTCGCCTTCGCGCACACGCACGAGAATTTCGGGGCTCGACCCAACGAGTGCAAAGGCGCCGAAGTCGAGGTGAAACAGAAACGGCGAGGGGTTCGTGCGTCGAAGCGCGCGATAGAGGGCGAAGGAGGGCAGAGAAAAAGGTGCCGTGAACCGCTGGGAAAGCACGACCTGGAAGATATCGCCGGCGACGATGTACTCCTTCGCGCGCTGAACCATTTCCTTGTATTCGGCGGGGGTTGTATTGGAGACGGGCTGGGGCACTGCCAGCTTGCCGTCGATGGCGCCGGAAGTGTGGGGGAGCGGCTCATCGAGTGCCGCGACGGCACCTTCGAGGCGCTTGCGCGCTGCTTCGTAGGCTTTCGCAGCGGGCACCTTTGCGCTGGGTCGCACCGGTGTAACGATGGTGATCTCGTCCTTCACGATGTCGAAGATCGCCATCACCGTGGGACGCATCAGAATGCCGTCGGGCACCTTGAGGGTGTCAGGGGGTGCATCGGGCAGACGCTCCATGAGGCGTACGGTGTCGTAGCCCATGTATCCGAAGATGCCCGCCGCCATCGGGGGGAGCTCGGGCGGTAGCTCGACCTGTGATTCAGCAAGGAGGTCGCGGAGCGAAGCCAGCGTCCGCTGCGCTTCGGGTTCGAAGCCATCCGGCTTTGCAACCGGGTCGCGATTGACGAACGCGCTGTCGCCCTCGGCGCGCCAGAGGAGATCCGGTTCAAGGCCGATGACGGAATAGCGCCCGCGGGCGGCGCCGCCCTCCACCGATTCCAACAGAAAGCTCATCGGCCGACCAGCGGCCAGTTTTAGGTAGGCGGAGACGGGTGTCTCGAGGTCCGCGACCAAGCGGGTCCACACAACCTGTGGAGCGCCGGCGTCATAGCGCGCGGCAAAGGCGGCGGACGTCGGCATCGCTTCCATTTGATCGGGCCTTATTTTGTTCGTGCAGCCCAGATCGTGGCGATACGTGGCTGACTAGCATGATCGAAATTGAGACGTGCGTGCTCAACCCCAGCGGGAATGAATTCGTGTGGTTGCCGGCCATCGCACGTTCAGCGCCATGGCCGGCATCTACAAAACGTCAGGGAAGCTCGTCGCCTGCTGCGCCGGCGCCTGACACCTTCTTGAACTCGTCCTCGTAGATGCGGGTGCCGAGCTGGCGCTGGAGTGCCAATACGTATTCGCTCAGCACTTCGTCGGCGAGGGAGTTCCGGAGTTCGGAAACGAGGGTCGTGCGCTGGGATTCGCTCACCGGCGGGGCGGGGTTGATCTCCGTCACCCGGAAGACGACGCGCGTTTTGTCGTTGCTGTCGGGTGCCGACCCCGCTTTGCCTTTCGCGAGGGTGAAGGCGCGCGTGACGGCAGCCTTGCTCATGCCCTGCGGCTCGGTCGTGCGGTTGAACGCTGGTGAGGTATCGACCTTCTCGGCGCCACCTGCGGCTGCGAGAGCCGACATGGCTTCACCCTTGTCCGCACGTTCGACGAGCTTATCAGCGAGGTCGCTCACGAGACGGGCGCGCTCCTCGGACATGTAGAACTCTTTGACCTGGTCTTTCACATCCTCGAACGGCTTCTGTTTTTGCGGGGTGACGTCCAGCACGTCGACCCAGGCGTAGCTGCTGTTCGGCAGCTCGATGACGTCGTTCTCGATGCCGACGGCACTCGTGAAAGCGGTGTTGAGTACGGCGTTCGGATCGCTAATGACGATTGCCGGCTTGCCCGAAGGATCCTTGTTCGTGCGATCCGTCGCTGCGATCTCGAAGAACTGCAGCTTCATGTCGTCGGCGATTTCCTTCAGCGTCTTGCCGGCCGAGCGGTTGTCCTCGACCTGATCGAGCTGAGCCTGCATCTGACTGTTGGCCTTCTCGGCGGCGAGCTTACTCTTCACCTCGCCCTTCACTTCGTCGAAGGAGCGCTTCACGGCGGGCTGGATGTCGGTGACGCGCACGAGGACGGTCGTGAAGCGGCCCTCGACCGGATCGGAAACCTTATCCTTCTCAAGGGCAAAGACGGCGTCGGCGATCTTCGGGTCGATCAGGCGGTCCTTGCTGACAAGGCCGAGGTCGATATCGGAATCCTGCGCGCCCGCCTCCTTGGCGACGTCACCGAAGGCTTTGCCGCCGTCGATCGCCTTTTTAGCCTCTTCAGCAGCCGCCTTGTTCTTGAAGGCAATCTGCTGCACGCGGCGACGTTCCGGCGTGTTGTACTCTTCCGTTGTCTGGTCGTAGCGCTCCCGGGCTTCCGTGTCGGAGATCTCGATGTTCTTTTTGAGATCGTCCACCGAAAGCACGAGAAGGCCGAGCTTGCGATACTCGGGCGCCATAAACTTAGCGACGTTCGCTTCGTAGGTCGCCTTCAGCTTCGCTTCGTCCGGCTCCGCGACCGTCACTGCCTTTTCGGCATTGATCGTGAAGTGCTCGGCGATGCGCGTTTCGTTGCGCCAGGCGTTCATCAGCTCGACCGTTGCCTCGGGCACGGTGACGCCGTTGATAAGCGCGGAAGTGAGCTGTTCGCGCACCTCATCGCGGCGGCGGAGCTGAAGAAATCCGCGCTCGCTGACGCCGAGGCGGTTGAGAACGTTCTCAAGGGCGAGCCGGTTGAACTTGCCGTCGGGGCCGTGGAAGGCCTCGTCATTCATCATGCCTTCCGCGAGTGTGGCGTCCGACAGCGCGAGGTCGAGCTTGTCTGCGTGCTGCTCGACGGCGGACCAGGCGATGAGGCGCGCCATTACGCGATTGTCGAGCCCAGCGGCATGGGCCTGTTCGGTGGTGATGCGCCGGCCAGCCTGCTGCGAGATCACGTTGATCTCGTTCTGGAACGCGCGCTGGTAGTCCTCGACCCGAATCTCGTGATGGCCGATCTTGGCGAGGGCGCCCCGGCCCCAGCCGGTGAATACGTCAGCCACGCCCCAGATGGCGAAGCTCAAAACGAGGAGAGCAAAGAGGATCTTTGCTACGATTCCGGAGGAGCTGCGTCGCAGGGCGTCGAGCATTGTGGAGGTCGTTCCGTTATCTGGTGGCCGTAGGGCGGAAAGCGTGAGACTTGAAGCCCATGGGCGGTGTGAGCGGCCAGTGGAATTGCACATAGCCTGGGTGTGGGCATGATATGAAGCGCAGCCGCTGCGGCTTTGCAAGTTTGCCGTGCAGTGCTGCCGCCGATGCTTAACATGGACGGGTTCTCAAGAAGGGGGGGCAATGACCGGAGCGAAGCTGCGGGCGCTTATCGCCGGCAACTGGAAGATGAACGGGTTGAGGGCACACCTTGCCGAGGCGCTGGCGGTGCGCGATGGGCTCGCCGCGGCACCGCATGCTGTCGACGTGATGATTTGCCCTCCCGCTACGCTCCTTGCGTCCATGGCGGCGGTGCTCGAAGGCTCGCCCTTGTTGCTCGGCGGCCAGGATTGCCACGCGGAGGCCTCCGGCGCATTTACCGGCGACATCGCGGCAGAAATGCTGGCGGATGCCGGGGCTCGCGGGGTGATCGTCGGCCATTCCGAGCGCCGCTCGATGCATGGAGAACTCGACCGGATGGTACGTGCCAAGGCGAGCGCGGCGCATCGAGCAGGCATGACGGCCATCGTCTGCGTCGGGGAGACGGCCGGCGAGCGCGAAGCGGACCTCACCGAGACTGTTGTACGCCGGCAACTCGGGGGCTCGCTGCCGGATGGGTCAAAGGCGGGGAATACGGTTGTTGCGTATGAGCCAGTCTGGGCCATCGGGACGGGCCTCACCCCGACGATCGCGGACGTGACGCGGGTCCATGCTGCGATCCGCGAGGCGCTGGCCGCCCGGTTCGGCGCCGATGGCGCTGGCATGCGCATCCTCTATGGCGGATCGGTGAAGCCTTCGAATGCCGCCGAACTTCTCGCGGTGGAAAACGTTGACGGGGCACTTGTCGGCGGCGCCAGCCTCCAGGCATCCGACTTTCTGGGCATTATCTCTGCCTATCGGTCCTGAAAGCTCGCCATGGGATGGGAATCAGGGCAACTAATGCTAGAGTTCGGGTGAATCTGCACCGCAGCATTGATGACGGAGAGATTTCCTCGATGGCCCGCGAGGGATGGACAAAGCGCATATTGCTGGCTGCGGCGGTCACTCTTATGGGGAGCGGCGGAGCGTGGTCGGGCAAGCTCGATAAGGCCGCGTGCGCCGCCATCGCGAGCGAGATCGAATCCATAGCCTCTACCGGCATCAGAGAGGACATGGAGCGCGGCCCGGAGTGGGCTCGCGCAAACATGCCACCCGAACGGCTCGAAAAGGTCCGTCGCCTGCTCGAACTCGGCGATCAGCTCGAATTTCGTTGCCCGGGGCGCCTGAAATCCAAAAAGCCGGAGCAGACCGTCTCGCCGGCAGCTCCCGTGCCGCCGGCGGTGTCGAGCGCGCCTTCCACCACCATCGTGGTGCCGGAGAGAAAGGCCACCAAGGAAGCTTCCCCGGCGGGGGCCCTGAAAGCATCGGCGGGAAGCCATATTGCTCCGGCGATGCAGGCGCCCGACTCGAATTCTACCTCAGTCCAGAAGCCCGCAACCCAAGCGACGGCGCCTGTTGTACCGGCGGCCGCGCGACCTACACCGTCTCCAGCGGCAACTGCGGATTCTCCGGCGCCTAGGTCCGGTTCAAGCTCGGGTGGCGTTTCACCTTCCCCAGCTCGCGCGGGAACTGCTGCTGCTTCGGATACCAAAACTCTGAACCCGGGCCGGCCTGCTTCTACGACGGCCCTCCCTCCGGCTCCGTCCGCTGTCGGAACGCAGGCGGTGAGGGCCTTTAAGCCAGCGCCACCTCCCTCGGGGCTGGGGATTCGGCCTGCTCAGCAACCGGCCGTTTCGCCGGTTTCGCCTGCCAAAATGACGCCGCCCGTGGCACCCTCTGCGGCTGGCAAATCCGCGGTCGCTGCACCTCTGCAGGGGACACGTGAGGGGGCTGGCGTGCCGGTGCCGACGGGCGCTCCCGCGGCCGTCGCCGCCAAACCAGCACCGGCTGCAGCGCCAGTTGCGGGGACAGCGCCCGTGGCGCCCACGGCAAGAATTGCACCCGTGCCGGCCACGGCGGCGATAGGGCCAACGCCCGGGCCGTCGAAACCTATAGCCCCGGAAGAGGTTGCTCCTGAGCCGGAGAAACGTGCCGCCGAGGCCACTGCCCGCAAGAAAAGCGCATGGCGCAAGCCCTCGAGTGCTTATGTATCCCCCAGCGAGGTCAGCCCATTCATGCTCCCTGGAATGCGTTAACGGGGGCCTTCTCCAGCTCCCCACTAGCCCCCGCGGCGCAACTGCTATAGAAGGCCGCGAAGCATCCGAAACCGGCCTTTCACGTACAAAGAGACCGCTATGGCAACCGCACTTCTCGTTCTGCACCTCATGATTGCCTCCGCCCTGGTGGGCGTAGTGCTGTTGCAGCGTTCGGAGGGCGGTGCTCTCGGCATCGGCGGCGGCGGTGGCGGCGGTTTCCTGACCGGTCGCGGCACGGCCAACCTGTTGACCCGTACGACGGCTGCGCTCGCAGCAGCGTTCTTCGTTACCAGCATTCTGCTGACGCTCATCGCCCAGCACGCGGCGCCGACGCGCTCGATCTTCGATAATAATGCGCCCGGTACGTCTGCTCCCGCTGGCGAGACGGCTCCGGGTACGCCCGCATCACCCGCTCCCGGCAACGAGGGCCGTGGCGGCATCCTCGACAAGCTGCAGCAGCCGGGCGTTCCCCAGACGCGCTAATCGCTGCTCGTAGCGCCTGAATGGGTACGGGTTCCGCGGCTACCTGTTGATGGGTGGCCGTGGCCGCTTTCAGATCGCCCTCCTGCCGATAGACTCGCGAGAGTCGTTTCGTCCGGCTTTGCGGGGGCAGATGCTCAGAATTTCATTGGTAATGAAGGCTGCGATCGCGGCCTCTTGCGCGGGGCTGCTCGGCGCCTGCGCTGGTGCCGATCTCAGTCCGGTCGCATCATTAAGCGCGTCGAACGCTTTTGCGCCCTCGGGCTACTCCGAAACGAAGGTGAGCGACACCCAGTATCAGGTGAAGGCCACCGGCACGGAGGCGACGCCGAAATCGCGGATCGAAAAGATCGCGAGGGCGCGCGCAGCGCAGATCGCCGTCGAGCAGAAAATGAACTTCTACAAGGTCGCATCGATCTCTTACGGGGTTAAATGCACGAAGGGGCAAGCGCTGTACAAGGGCGGCTCGACGGCCGGCGGGGCGCGCCAAACGGTGCAGATCGATGTGCTCTACGCAAAAGAGCCGGCGGACGAAGGCTACGTCAGCGCCAAGGAAAGTTTCGAGATGCTGAGCGCGGAATTGACCAGCGAGACCATCCCCCCGGAAGCGAAGACGCAGGCGGAGCAGGAGGCGCGGGCCGGTTGCGGGCAGGCGATCTGACGCATTTTCGGCACGGCCCCGGGCAAACCGCCGGATTTTAACGCCGAATAGGGGATGAGGCGATTATGCCCCTTCGAATCTTAGGGTCGTTCGTGTAAGCGTCAAAGCCCATGCAGCGGTACATCTTCATTACCGGCGGCGTGGTGTCCTCCCTCGGAAAAGGCCTCGCATCCGCCGCCCTCGGCGCGCTTCTCCAAGCGCGCGGATATACGGTCCGGCTTCGCAAGCTTGATCCCTATCTCAACGTCGACCCGGGGACGATGTCCCCGTACCAGCACGGCGAAGTGTTCGTGACGGACGACGGTGCGGAGACGGATCTCGACCTGGGACACTACGAGCGCTTCACTGGCGTGCCCGCACGCCGGTCGGACAACATCACGACTGGGCGGATCTACCAGGGTATCCTCGCCAAGGAGCGGCGCGGGGGGTATCTGGGTGGAACCGTGCAGGTGATCCCGCACGTCACCGACGCCATCAAAGAATTCGTGACCAGCGGCAACGAGGGCATCGACTTCGTGCTGGTCGAGATCGGTGGCACGGTAGGCGACATCGAGGGCCTGCCGTTCTTCGAGGCGATCCGGCAGCTCGGCAACGACCTGCCGCCGCTGGCGTCGATCTTCATTCACCTCACGCTGATGCCGTACATTCCCTCGGCGGGCGAATTGAAGACAAAGCCGACGCAGCACTCGGTGAAGGAGCTGCGGTCGATCGGTATTCAGCCGCAGATCCTGCTGTGTCGCTCCGACAGGCCTGTGCCGCCCTCCGAGCGGCGCAAGATCGCGCTGTTCTGTAATGTGCGAGAAGAGGCCGTGATCCAGGCCCTCGACGTATCGTCGATTTATGAGGTGCCCCTCGCGTATCACCGCGAGGGCCTCGACGAGCAAGTGCTCAAGGCGTTCAACCTGCAGGGCGCGCCCAAGCCCGACCTCACGCGGTGGGAGACCATTGCCCGGGGTGTCGAGACACCTGAAGGCGATGTGACGATCGCGGTTGTCGGCAAGTACACCGAACTCAAGGATGCCTATAAGTCTCTGATCGAGGCGCTCGTACACGGCGGCATTGCCAACAATGTGCACGTCAATATCGAGTGGATCGAGAGCGAGATCTTCGAGCGCGAGGATCCCGCTCCCTACCTTGAAGGCGTCAACGGAATCCTCGTCCCGGGGGGGTTCGGCGAGCGCGGCTCGGAGGGCAAGATCCTCGCCGCCAAGTTCGCGCGGGAGCGGCGCGTGCCGTACTTCGGCATCTGCTTCGGAATGCAGATGGCTTGCCTCGAAGCGGCGCGAAATCTCGTCGGCATCGCGGACGCAAGCTCGACCGAGTTCGGCCCGACAGCCCATCCGGTGATCGGCCTGATGACCGAATGGATGCGCGGCAACGAGATGGAGCAGCGTCAGGATGGGGGAGACCTGGGCGGCACGATGCGCCTCGGTGCGTATCCGGCGAAGCTGGCTCCGGGCAGCCGTATCGCCGAGATCTACGGCGCCACCGAAATCTCCGAACGCCACCGGCACCGCTACGAGGTGAACACCAACTATCGGGAGCAGCTCGAAGCCGCCGGGCTGCGGTTCTCGGGTACCTCGCCTGACGGACTGCTGCCGGAGACGGTGGAGTATCCGAACCATCCCTGGTTCATCGGCGTGCAGTATCATCCCGAATTGAAAAGCCGGCCGTTCGAACCGCATCCGCTGTTCCGCTCTTTCATTGCGGCGGCGGTGGAGCAGAGCCGGCTGGTTTAGCCAGATCTAGAACGACGCCAATAAGAAAAAGCGCTTCGGGGTGAAGCTCCCCGAGGCGTTTTTTCTTAGCGAATCGCACGTTTTACTCCTCGGATGGGGGCTTGCTATTTCGGCGCCCCCGCGGACGTTGCTTCCGGCACCTCGATGAGGCGGCCCGATTTCACGTCATAGATATAGCCGGAAATCGGAATGCTCCGCGGCACGAGCGGGTGCTTGCGGATGCGCTTTACGTCTTCAGTGACGCTCGTCGCCTGATCCTTGATCGTGAGCCATTTGATAAATCGGCCATCGGGATTGCCGCCGCCGTGTTTCGGGTTCGACCAGGTCGTGCCGTCGAATTCTGCGGTCTCGAGGTTGTCGTCCAGCAGTTCGCCCATGATCTCGTCGGTGAAGAGCTCCATGCCGCAATTGGTGTGGTGGATCACGAACCATTCCAGGGTGCCGAGCAGCTTGTGCGAGATGACCAGCGAGCGGATGGCATCGTCGGTGGCGCGGCCGCCCGCGTTGCGAATGACATGGGCATCGCCCTCAGAAAGGCCGGCGTATTTCGCCGGATCGAGCCGCGCATCCATGCAGGTGAGGATCGCGAAGCGGCGCGCGGGAGGCATGGCGAGCGAACCCTTGTCGCCGAACTCGCCTGCATAACGGGCGTTGGCAGCTTCGATCTCACTGACGGTCTTAGATCGGGATTGCGTCATGGGCTCATCCTCGCTGGTTGCGCTAAGGTGCTATCGCTTCGCTATAATTTAGCGAGCGGTGCGGGCGGCCGGAACGATGGCCGCGTGCACAGCTTAGCCGCTTCGGCAAACGGAGGGGTTGTTCAGCTCCGCTTAGCCTAGCCGATGTTGCTCCCGCAGGCCGTGGCGGGCGTGTCGGGCAGTCAGCGGGCACACGCCTCGAAAGCATCCGATCCCATTTTTCTATCGTGCTCCTGCAACCCGAGGTGCATAGTATGCGGGGCTCCGGGCCCGAATCGGGCGATAAGAGAAGCGCGGAGGACGTCGCCGCAGGGGCTCCAGTAGACGTACAAAGAGGCACGTCCTCCTGAACGAGGCCGCAACTTTGGCGGCGAGAAACATATGCTCGCGCTCAGGGGAGTCTCACTATGAATCTCGATCTTCAAGCCCTGCTTATTCTGCTTATCATCGGCGCCATTGCTGGCTGGTTGGCCGGCACATTGGTCAAGGGTTACGGGTTCGGCCTGATAGGCAACATCGTCGTCGGCGTGATCGGCGCTTACATCGGCGCTTGGCTACTGCCGCAAATCGGGTTCGGCATCGGCGGTCTTCTCGGATCGATCATCTCCGCCACGATCGGCGCCATCGTGCTGCTATTGCTCATCGGCCTTGTGAGGAAAGTGGCCTAGCGGGTACGTCCTGAGGGATTGGCCCGAAAGACGGCCAGGATTGGAATGGCCGCGCTCCCGGGCGCGGCCATTTGCGTAGGGGAGGGGTGTCGCGACCACCTCGCGGCTGGCGTGCTATAGGGTGGGCATGACCCAACATGAATCGTTGAAGCCCAATCCCCGCGTCGCCATCGGCGCGATCGAAGTGGCCAATGACGCTCCGCTGATGGTGTTTGCGGGGCCGTGCCAGATGGAGAGTCGCGCCCACGCGCTCGAGGTGGCATCGGCGCTGAAAGAGACTGCCTCGGCGCTCGGGCTAGGGCTCGTCTACAAGTCGTCATTCGACAAGGCGAACCGGACGTCTCTCGGCGGCAAGCGGGGCATCGGCCTCGAAGCGGCGCTGCCAGTTTTCGCGGAGATCCGCGATACGCTCGGGCTGCCGATCGTCACCGACGTGCATGATGCCGCGCAATGTGCGCTCGTCGCGCCTGTCGTGGACGTGCTCCAGATCCCCGCATTCCTGTGCCGGCAGACCGATCTGCTTGTCGCGGCGGCGCAGACCGGTCGGGTGGTCAAGGTGAAGAAGGGGCAGTTCCTCGCCCCGTGGGACATGCGCAACGTCGTTGCAAAAGTCGTCGCCTCCGGCAATCCCAACGTGCTCCTGACCGAGCGTGGCGCTTCCTTTGGCTACAATACGCTCGTCACGGATATGCGCGCGTTGCCGATCATGGCGGAGACGGGCTGTCCGGTGATCTTCGATGCAACTCACTCCGTGCAGCAGCCGGGCGGGCAGGGGACGAGCTCAGGCGGTGACCGGCGCTTCGTGCCAGTGCTAGCGCGGGCAGCGGTGGCGGTGGGCGTCGCCGGTCTCTTCATCGAGACGCACCCTGATCCCGACCGTGCGCCTTCCGATGGCCCCAACATGGTGCCACTGAAGGACTTCGCGCCGCTGATGATCGAGCTGATGGCGATCGACGGCCTAGTGAAAAAGCGCGCCGACTGAAATGCTGCCGGACAAGCGGCAGCGCAGAAAAGCAAAGGAGCGCCGCCGTCTGGCTGACGCTCCTTGAAATATTTTACCGTGCGTGTCGTGTCACCGTCGCTCATGGCGAACGGTCAATCCATTTTAAGGAACGAAGCGGCGGTCCATAGTGGCGCGTCATCGGCGGAAAAGGCGTAACGCGGCCCCTGGTACTGCCTCGTCGCGAGCGTAACGCATCCGCCATCGCCGCACATCGGTCCGGAATTATATGTGACGCCGTTCAGCGCGGCGACACTCATCGTGGTGACGAAGTAGGCGACGGTATAGAGGCACGTCAGCACCCCCAGCGTACGCATGACGAGATCGAAAGACATCGCGCGACCCCCTATCGTGATAGCTGCCTGCACATCGACCGCGCTGCCCGTCCAACCCTCGCAAAGTGGACCAGCGGTCGACACGTTCATCGTATGGAAAGAGCGCTTAACGGGACGTTAAGGTTACGCGCCGGTAAACGCATCGATTCGGCGGCTGCTCCCTCTCCGCCATATCGAACGCGCCAGCAAATAAACTATTGCAGATTCCTGACACTAGGACGAGCCGGCGAACAGCTCCGGATTCAATTTGTCGCTATCTGCGGCCCGAAAGACTCTCTCGAAATATTCAGGGCGTGCACATTGGTGCGGGTAACGCCTGCGACCGCAGCGCCCGCGCCGTGCATTGCATTAGCGGGCGCGGCGCAGCGTGCGCATGTTAAAAAATGCGATGCACGATATGTCGGGGGCGCGGCCTGAGTGAGGGATTGCGGGCATGGTCTCACTGAATGAAGTCGCGATCCTGCTCGCCGCGCTTGCGATTGCCGGACCGGTCGCCCGCTTTCTCCGCATCAGCGAAGTGCTCGGATACCTCGTCGTCGGCATGGTGCTCGGGCCGAATACCCTCGGCTGGGCGTTTTCGGATTACGAGGCGCAGGAGATCCTGCACTTTGCCGAGTTCGGAATCGTGCTCTTGCTGTTCCTCATCGGCCTCGAGCTTCGACCGCGGCGCTTATGGTCGATGCGCTATGCCGTGTTCGGCCTCGGCACGGCGCAGGTTGCGGTTACCGGAACGGCGCTTGCGCTGATCGGCATGTTCGCCGGCTTCTCCTGGCAGACGGCCATTTTTGCCGGTCTGACGCTCGCCCTTTCTTCGACTGCGCTGGCGCTGCAATTGATGGAGGAGAATGGCGACCTGCGCACGCGGCACGGCCGGCTCGGCTTCTCGGTGCTGCTGTTCCAGGATCTTGCAGCTATTCCGCTCATCGCGTTTGCGCCCTTATTCGCGACCCGGGCGGTTTCGGCGGCTGTCAGCGCGGCGCCGCCGATGGGGATTGCGACGGTGCTGAAGGGGCTCGCGCTCATTGCCGTCGTCGTGGTGGTCGGTCACTTCGTGCTCGACTTCCTCTTACGCCTCGTCGCGCTCGCGCGCGTCAAGGCTGCGATGACGGCAGCGGCGCTGTTGACCGTCATCGGGGTATCGATGCTGATGCAGCAGGCGGGACTCTCGGCCGCGCTCGGAGCCTTCATCGCGGGCGCACTGCTGGCGGAATCCTCTTACCGCCACCAGCTCGAAGCGGACATTCAACCCTTCGAAGGGCTTCTGCTCGGCCTCTTCTTCACCGCTATCGGCATGACCCTCGATGTGCGGCTGCTGCTCGAGCATCCGGCGATCATCCTTACGCTCGTGGCTGGCCTCGTTATCGTCAAAACGCTGATCCTCTACGTGCTCGGCCGTTGGATCGGCCTCGAAACGGGACCCGCAAGGCGGCTCGGCATCGTGCTCTCGCAGGGCGGCGAGTTCGCATTCGTACTCTTCACGGTGGGGTATGCGGCGGGCGCGCTATCGCGCCATAATACGGAGTTGCTCGGCATCATCGTCACATTGTCGATGGCGGCCACGCCAATTCTCTTGAAGATCGACGATGCGCTATCGCAACGCCGGCGCCGGGGAGTGCCGACCTACGAGATGCCGCCGGACAACGATGGCCATGTGATCATCGCGGGCTTCGGGCGCGTCGGGCAGATCGTGGCGCGCGTCCTGACGGCCCGCCGCATTCCTTTCACAGCGCTCGACATCAGCGCCGAGCAGGTGGAGACCGTTCGCCGGTATGGTGCGCAAGCTTTCTATGGCGACGCGAGCCGGCGGGAGATCCTGGAGGCGGCGGGCGTCGGTCATGCCCGCGCGTTCGTCCTCGCCATCGACGACGTCGAAGCTTCTATGCGCACGGCGGAGATGGTGCGTGAACTCTACCCGAAGCTTGAGATCTACGCGCGCGCGCGCAACCGCGCCCATGCGCACCGGCTACTCGATCTCGGCGTCACATACCTGCAGCGCGAGACCTTTCACTCTTCGCTCGACATCACGCGCGAGCTTCTCGAAGGGCTCGGCATTTCGGAACGGGAAGCGGAGCGGATGATCCGCACATTCCGCATTCACGACGAGCGCCGGCTGATCGAAGACTACCGGCTTGCGAGCGACGTCGAGAAGCTGCAGGAGCGGGCACGCAGCGATGTAAAGACCCTGGAAAAGCTCTTCGAAGAGGATGCCGCTGAGGAGGCGCGCCTCAGGGCGGCCGCGCGAGCCGAGGAGACTTCCCGGTGAAGCCCATCATCTGCGTCGGGCACGCCGCGCTCGACTACGTCTACCGCATCGAGGCATTTCCACCCCAGCCGATGAAAGTGCGTTCGGTGGAGCACCTGGAGAGCGGGGGCGGCATGGCGGCGAACGCCGCCGCGACGATCGCCCGCCTCGGAGGGCGGGCGGAACTGTGGAGCCGCACGGGCGGCGATAGTGCGGGAGCGCGTATCCATGCGTTCCTGGAAGCGGACGGCGTCGACACCCGCTTTGTGCGCAGCTTTCCGCACGCACGCTCGTCCACCTCGGCGGTGATCGTCGACCGCGCCGGTGAGCGCCTGATCATCGGCGAGCGTGATCACGCCATGCCGATGGATTCCGGCTGGCTGCCGCTATCGCACGTCAGCGATGCGGCAGTCGTCGTGAGCGACCTGCGCTGGGTGGAGGGGACGCATGATGCCTTTACAGAAGCGCGCGCCAAGGGTGTACCGACGCTGCTCGATGCGGACCTCGGCGGAGGGGGGATTCTCGAGGAGTTTCTCCGTCTGGCTGATTACGCGATTTTTTCCGGTCCAGCGCTTGATGCCTTTGCGCTGGATAAGTCGGAGCGGGCACAACTCGAGCAAGTTCTCAAGACCGGCGTGCGTCATGCCGGCGTGACCCGCGGCGGCCGCGGCTATTCCTGGCTGGAGCGGAACGGCGCATCGGGCCATCAACCCGCCTTCAGGACCGAGATCGTGGACACGACCGGAGCGGGAGACGCTTTCCATGGTGCTTTTGCATGGGCGCTGGCCAATGGGGAAGGCACGGCTTCCTGCGCGCGGATTGCCGCGGCTACAGCCGCGCTCAAGTGCCGCCGTCTGGGGGCCAGAGCTGGCCTTCCTACCCGAAACGAGCTTGAAGAGTTCCTTGCCGCACGTGTGGATTGAGGGCCGCTCATGCCTCCATTGCCGGCCAGGGCATGGACGGGGGGCGGCTGCACCGCTAAACGTGCCTCACCCAATGGCGCCCCGGCAGGCCATGCCGGCTGGTGCCCTCAAAGGCTAGGCAGGGAAATACGATGACCGAGGCGCGCGAGACGAGCATCGAGGCTACCGCCATCACCCATAGTGACATGGCGAACGCCATCCGGGCTCTGGCCATGGACGCCGTGCAGGCGGCGAAGTCCGGCCACCCCGGAATGCCCATGGGCATGGCGGACGTGGCGACGGTGCTGTTTCGCGAGGCACTTTCGTTCGATGCCGCTGATCCGAATTGGGCCAACCGCGACCGCTTCGTGCTGTCGGCGGGCCATGGCTCGATGCTGCTCTATTCGCTGCTCTATCTCACCGGTTATCCTGGCATGGAGATCAGCGATCTCAAGCGTTTCCGGCAGCTCGGCTCCAAGACCGCCGGACACCCGGAGTATGGCCATGCCGCCGGTATCGAGACCACGACCGGGCCGCTCGGCCAGGGTATCGCCAATGCCGTGGGCATGGCGCTCTCGGAGCGGATGCTGAATGCCCGCCTGGGAGACGGCATCGTCGACCATTATACGTACGTCATTGCCGGCGACGGCTGCCTGATGGAAGGCATCAGCCATGAGGCGATTTCGCTCGCCGGGCATCTCGGTCTCGGCAAGCTGATCGTGCTGTTCGACGACAACGGCATCTCGATCGACGGGCCGACGAGCCTTTCGGTGGGCGACGATCAGGTTGCCCGTTTCAAGGCCTCGGGCTGGAACACGCTCGCCATCGATGGTCACGATCCCAAAGCGATTTCGGCCGCGCTGGCTGAGGCCCGCGCCGACAGCTCCAAGCCTTGGTTGATCGCCTGCAAAACGACGATCGGTTATGGCGCGCCGACGAAGGCGGGCAAATCTTCGACACACGGCGAGCCGCTGGGGGAAGAGGAAATCAAGGGGACGCGTGAGAAGCTCGGCTGGCCCCATGCGCCGTTCGAAATTCCCGAGGCGGTGCTGATGGCCTGGCGTGCCGCCGGTCAGCGCGGTGCCAAGGAGCGCGCAGCGTGGAAGGACCGCCTCGCGAAGGCGGGTCCGGCGGCGGTTTCGGCTCTCGAAACGCCGGCCGGCGCAAGCCGCATGGCGGATGTGTCGAAGGCGATCGCAGCGGCGAAGCAGGCTTTCGTAGCCGATGCAAGCAAGCGCGCCACCCGCGTGTGGTCGCAGCTCGTGCTGGAGCAGGTGACGCCTGCATTGCCGGAGCTCATCGGCGGCTCGGCAGATCTTTCGCCTTCAAACGGTACGCGCACGAAGCATCATACTCCGGTTGCGCCCGGCAGCTTCGGCGGCAACTACATTCACTACGGTGTGCGTGAGCATGGCATGGCTGCGGCCATGAATGGCATCGCCCTTTCGGGCGGCTTCATCCCCTACGGCGGCACGTTTCTCGTGTTCACCGATTATTGCCGCCCGTCGATCCGCCTCTCGGCGCTGATGCGCCAGCGCGTGATCTACGTGATGACGCACGATTCCATCGGTCTCGGTGAGGACGGCCCGACCCATCAGCCGGTTGAGCACTTGGCAGCGTTGCGTGCCATTCCGCATCTTCTCGTCATGCGTCCGGCCGAAGGGCAGGAGACGGCCGAGTGCTGGGAGATCGCACTGCAGAACGCCGACCGGCCGTCGGTGCTGGCGCTGTCGCGTCAGGCGGTCGAGAACCTGCGCACGTCGCCTTCGGCTGAGAACCTCTCGGCCCGGGGCGCCTACGTGCTGCGCGAGCCCGATGGGGCCCGCGACGTGACGCTGATCGGCACCGGCTCGGAGCTGGCGCTGGCGGTCGAGGCCGCCGATGCGCTCGCGAAGGAGGGCGTGCGTGCCGCGGTCGTGTCGATGCCGTCGATGGAGCTGTTCCGGACGCAAGACGCCGGCTATCGCGCCAAGGTGCTCGGCACGGCGCCGCGGGTCGCCGTCGAGGCGGGCATCGCGCAGTGCTGGTATGAATGGCTCGGCGGCAACGGACGCTTCATCGGTATGTCGGATTTCGGTGCCTCGGCGCCGGCCGCGCAGCTCTACAAGCAGTTCGGCATCACCGCTGAGGCTGTAGCCGACGCGGCGCGTGCTCTGATCGGGAAGTGAGCGCGGCCATGGATACGAGCACTCTCAAATCGATCGCCGATGTCGATGTCGCCGGAAAGCGCGTTCTCGTGCGCGCCGACCTCAACGTGCCGGTAGCTGACGGGCAGGTTTCGGACGCCACGCGTCTGGAACGGATCGTTGCCGGCCTCAAGGATCTCAGCGCCCGCGGTGCGCGCGTTGTCGTCATCTCGCATTTCGGGCGGCCGAAGGGTGCGCACAACCCCGAAATGAGCCTAGCGCCCGTTGCCGCAAAGCTCGGCGAGCTTCTCGGGCAGCCGGTAACGTTCGTGCCGAGCTGCATCGGTGAGGAAGCCGAGGGCGCCGTAGCGCGTCTTGCCCCGGGTGACATCGCAGTGCTGGAGAACCTGCGGTTTCATGGGGGCGAAGAAAAGAACGACGAAGGGTTTACGGCAGCGCTTGCCCGGTCCGGCGACCTTTATGTGAACGATGCGTTCTCCGCGGCGCACCGCGCGCATGCCTCGACCGAAGGGCTCGCCCGTGTGCTGCCGGCTTACGCCGGTCCGCTGATGCTGGAAGAGATCAACGCGCTACAGTCGGTGCTCGGCAATCCGCAGCGCCCGGTCGCCGCGCTCGTGGGCGGTGCGAAGGTCTCGAGCAAGATCCCGATTCTGAAGCACCTCATCGGCAAGGTCGACAAGCTGATCATCGGCGGCGGCATGGCCAATACCTTCCTCATGTCCCATGGGGTGGATGTCGGCAAGTCGCTGGCGGAGCCGGACCTCGTCGATACGGCGCGGGAGATCATGGCGGAGGCGAAGGCGCGCAACTGTGCCGTTGTGCTGCCGGAGGACGTCGTCATCGCGCGCGAATTCAAGACCGGCGTGGCGCATGCCATCGTGCCAGTTCTTGCGGTGCCGAGCGATGCGTTGATCCTCGACGTCGGTCCCGGATCAGTGGCGCATATGACTGGCGTTCTTTCGGAATGCCGCACGCTGCTCTGGAATGGGCCGATGGGCGCTTTCGAGATCGCACCGTTCGGAGATGGAACGTTTGCGCTGGCGCGTGCCGCGGCGAAGCTGACGAAGGAAGGCAGCCTCGTGACAGTGGCGGGGGGCGGGGATACCATCGCCGCGCTCAATGCCGCGGGCGTGTCCCAGGATTTCAGCTATGTCTCGACGGCGGGCGGTGCTTTCCTCGAATGGCTCGAAGGTCGCGAACTTCCGGGTGTTGCGGCGCTGGTGCGCGCGCAGGCCTAATGCGTACTGTTAGTCCTGGAGCCCTCCCTCGTTGAAAGGGAGGTCGAGGACAGAAAGTAGCTCGTAGCGATGTTTGCTGATCTGCAGATCTATATCGGCGTGGGGCTGGCCGGACTGGTGAGCTTCCTGTCGCCGTGCGTGCTGCCGCTGGTCCCTCCTTATCTCGGCTACCTCGGCGGTACCACCATCGACGAGTTCACCTCCGAAGGCGGCGTGCCCAAGCACGTATGGAGCCGCGTGGTCGTTGCCTCGCTGCTGTTCGTGCTCGGTTTCACAACTGTGTTCGTCGGGCTCGGTGCCGGGGCATCGCTGTTCGGCCAGCTCATCCAGACTTACAAGAGCGAGCTGGAAGTCGTCGCCGGGCTCGTGATCGTTTTGTTCGGTCTCCACTTCCTCGGCGTTCTTCGCATCGGCTTGCTCTATAAGGAAGCTCGCTATCACGGTGCGCAAAGTCACGGCGTCAGCTATCTCGGTGCGTACATCATCGGGCTCGCGTTTGCCTTCGGCTGGACGCCCTGCATTGGGCCAGTGCTTGCGACGGTGCTGACGCTTGCGGCCAACGAGGGCAGCCTGACCACCGGGGTCAAGCTGCTGTTCGTCTATTCACTCGGCCTCGGTATTCCCTTCGTTCTCGCCGCCGTTGCGGTGCGCCCGTTCCTCGGCTTCATGCAGCGTTTCCGCCGCCACCTCGGCAAAGTCGAGACGCTGATGGGCGTCATCCTGCTTATCACCGGGCTGTTGTTTCTCAGCGGCCCGCTGCGCGGCTCGCTCGTCGCTTACATTCCGGCCCTCGAAACGGATGCGGCGCGCCGGACCGGCCTTGTTCTCCAGTTCCTAGGGATCCTGATACTTCTCGGCGGCACACGCTTGATCGAGAACGCGCTCGATGCACTGCGGCCGCTGCCGCGCCAATTCTATGCTTCGGTGGGCGTCGTCATGCTCGTGTGCGGCGTCTTCATGTTCGGCGGGTCCATCAACAGCCTCGGCCAGTGGCTGATCGAGACGTTCCCCGGCTTTGCGCGCATCGAGGAAATGGTGACGCCCAAGGATCTCGGGCAGGAAATCCTGCAGCGGGGCGCACGCCAGCCGTGATCGAGGTGTGAGCATGGCTGCTAGCGGCGAGACGCCTATCGCGCTGACCATCGCCGGCTCGGACAGCTCGGGCGGGGCGGGCATCCAGGCCGACCTCAAGACGTTCACCGCTCTCGGTGTTTACGGCGCAAGCGTCATCACTGCGCTCACGGCGCAGAACACGCGCGGCGTCGGCGCTATCCACGCCGTGCCAGCGTCGTTTGTCACTCAGCAGATCGATGCGGTGGCGACCGATCTGAAAGTGCGCGCCGCGAAGACGGGCATGCTGAACGATGGTGATGTGGTTCGGGCCGTTGCCGAGGGCGTGCGCCGGCACAGACTCCATCCGCTTGTGGTCGATCCGGTGATGATCGCAACGAGCGGTGACGTGCTCCTGCAGCCGGATGCCATCCAAGCGGTACGGGCGGAGTTACTACCGCTCGCCGCCGTGATCACGCCGAACCTGCCAGAAGCTGCGCACCTGCTCGGCTGTGCGATCGCCCGCGATGAGGCTGCGATGGAAGTACAGGCCCGGGCGCTGCTCGAGCTGGGGCCCGCGGCGGTGCTGCTCAAAGGCGGACACGGGGAAGGGCCCGAGGCCGTCGACATCCTCGTGCAGCGGGATGGCGCTCCGATACGCCTTGCGACGGCGCGCATCGACACGGCGAATACGCACGGCACCGGCTGCACATTGTCAGCTGCCGTCACTGCGCGGCTGGCCCTCGGTGATTCCCTCGAGACGGCCGTTCGGGAAGCGAAACGCTTCGTGCATGCAGCGCTGATAGCGGGGGCGATGCAGAAAATTGGTGATGGCGCCGGGCCGTTGGATCACCTGCATGGGCTACGGAAACCGCTAGGGAACTGATCATCCGTGGACGCCTTAAGCAAAGCCTGTGGCAACGATGCACCGTTGGGGGGTGAATAGCGTTCTGACCCCTTGCAGGCTGTCCGGGGTTCTGTAACAAATTTGGGCAACGCGGTGCTGCGGCACCGATTTCGAGCTCCGGGGGGAGCGTCGGGTAGACGATTAGGGGCGTCGCCCGACTTGGCTGAAGAACCGGTCCGGACCTTCCGGACCGGTTTCTTTTTTGTGCGCTTGCCATCGCATCGTTCTACGACCCATCCGTATCATTATTGAAGCCTGGCGAGACGCCGATGCGCCCTGGGTGGAGGGGGAACGGGTGAAGGGCCCGATAATCAATCGCGAGGCAGCACGCAGTGCGGCAGCGGATGCGCTGGGCCTACGGATCTCGCTGTTCTTCGGCGCCATTTTCCTCGCCTACGGCGTGGTGGTTCCCTATTTTCCGGTTTGGCTCGATGCCCGCGGGCTCGATCCCCTCCAAATCTCCACCGTCACGGCCACGCCGCTCTTCGTGCGGCTGTTGGTGACGCCCGGAATTGGGCTGCTGGCCGACCGGCTGGGCAACTATCGGCTCGTGATTGTCGCGCTGGCCTGGGTGGCGCTAGCGATGGTCATCGCGCTGGGGTTCGCCTCCGGCTACTGGCCGATACTGCTCATCGGCGTCGCCTTTCTGCTTTCCAACAGCACCATGCTGCCGCTGGTGGAGACGGTGGCCGTGCGGGCGGTGCGTGCCGAGGGGCTCGACTATGGCCGGATGCGGCTATGGGGCTCCGTCACCTTCATCGCCGCCAACTTCCTGGGCGGCCTCGCCATCGAGGCCTGGGGCGGCGGTTTCGCGCTGTGGATGATCATGCTTTCCGCGTCCGCGACCATCGCGGCGGCACATTGGTTGCCGAAGTCCGCGCCGCGTAGGATTGCAGGCGCGGCTTTGCCACGCGGCGCGCGGCCCGTAACACCCCGCGCTTCAGCGCTCGCTCAACCGGATTGGTGTGCCAGCTCGCCCATGCGCCTGCTGCGCTCGCGCCTGTTCGTCCTGTTCCTCATCGCCATCGGCTGCACGCACGGGGCGCACGCGACGTTCTACACTTTCGGTGCCCTTCATTGGCGCGCGGAGGGCCTGCCTGCCGCCTGGGTCGGCACGCTGTGGGCCATCGGCGTTTCGGCGGAGGTGCTGCTGTTCGCCTTCTCGCGGCCTATCGTGCGCCGTTTCGGCGCCGTGCAGCTCATCTTTGCCGGTGCGGTGGCGTCGGTGGTGCGCTGGGGGGCGATGGCGTTCGATCCGCCGCTGACGCTGCTGGTGCCGCTGCAGGCGCTGCACGCGCTCACCTATGGCGCAGCGCATCTCGGCGCAATCCTGTTCATCTCGCGGGCGGTACCCCACCGGGGCATGGGCAGCGCGCAATCGTTCTATTCGACGATTGCGGCAGGGCTCGCGCTCGGGGCGGTCGGGCTGATCTCCGGCGCGCTTTACGGACGCATCGGGGGGGAAGTGTTTCTCGTGCCGGCGGCCGTGGCGGGCATTGGCTGCGTCGCGGGCCTGCTCCTCATGCGCGGCTGGAATGGCCAGCCCTTGTGGGAAGACGATGAGGCAGCGACGGGCGCCAGCTAGCCCCAAAGCTCCCGCGCAGGCGGGCTGATGATGCCATCGGCAATGGCAAGGGGCGGGGTGCGGTCGCGGGCGAGCAGTAGTGGGCCATCGAGATCGACCCAGTCGGCATAGCTCGCCAGTAGCAGGGCGGGTGCAGCGGCGAGGGATGTTGCCACCATCGAGCCGACCATGATCTTGAAACCGGAAGCCTTTGCCGCCTCGGCCATCGCGAGTGCCTCGGTGAGGCCGCCCGTCTTGTCGAGCTTGATGTTCACGGCATCATAGCGGCCGGCGAGCTGAGGCAGATCGGCAGCGGTGTGCGCGCTCTCGTCGGCGCAGATGGGAACGGGATGCGAAATCTCCGCCAGGGCGGCATCGGAGCCCGCGGGAAGCGGCTGCTCGATGAGTTCCATGCCGGACGTTGCCGCCGCTGCGAGAAACTCGGCTAATTGCTCGGGGCGCCAGGCCTCGTTCGCGTCGGCAACGAGCCGCGCATCGGGGCGCGCACTCCGCACTGCTTGCATGCGGGCATCGTCGCCATCGCCGCCGAGCTTCAATTTCAAAAGCTTCAGGTGAGGGACCGTTGCGGCCTGGCTCGCCATCTCCTCGGGAGTGCCGAGGCTCAGCGTATAGCAGGTGAGGACCTGTTGCGGTGCCGGAAGGCCGGCGATCTGCCATGCGCGCTTTCCCGCTCGCTTGGCTTCGAGATCCCAGAGGGCACAGTCGAGCGCGTTGCGAGCTGCCCCCGGGGGCAATGCTGCGGCGACGCCGGCGCGCGTCAAAGGCCCGGACAGTGCGCGCAAGGCGACAAGCGCGTCTTCGATGGTCTCTCCATAACGCGCGTAGGGCACTGCCTCACCACGCCCCGAATGCCCCGCGGCCGCGACGTGTGCGACGACGACGTGGGCTTCGTTCTTGGCTCCGCGCGCGATGACGAACGGGCGGGCGAGGGGCCAGGACTCGGCGGTGGCCTCGACCAGATGAGCTTCCGCGCCAGACGCCATTGCCGTCAGCCTAGGCGGCCCGACGCATGGGCGAGGAACAGATAGACGCGGCCGGTGTCGGACACGAGCTGGCTCTGCGAGGCGCGCCCGCTCGGATCGCGCTGGTCTGTTTCGCCGATGATACGCTCGAAGTCCGTGAGGTAGCGGCTTACCGTGCGCGACAGCTCTCCATCGTTGCGGCAGCGGTGGGCGACATCGTCGAACAGGGCGCGGCCCTCGTTGCCGTAAATACTACGCACCATCACCCCGCGCTGGCCGGAGCGTAGACGCGACCAGATGGCGGCGGCGGTGGCCGGGTCGAGAGCACGGGCAATCGCTTCGATGTCGAGGTTGAAACCGTTGTGCGCGGCGCGGCCCTGGTTGATGTGGCCCTCTTCGTCGCGGGAAGCGCGGGCGAGCAGATCACCGAGCGACCAGCCTTCGCGGGCGTCCGGTTGCGGGGGTGCTGAACGCTGACGCTGCCGGTTCCCCAGCTCCTGGGCGATGGTGGAGGACAGTGAGGTGAGCGAGCGCGGCGGTGGGGAAGGCGCTGCGGCGCGTGGCTGCGGCGGCGGTGTGCTCGGCGATGACAAGACCTCTGCGTGGGGCGGTGGTGTTACGTCGCGCTGCACGGCCGATCGGGCGGCGAGCTGGGAGAGCTGATCGAGCGCTTTGATCTGCTCCTGCAGCGCGCGGCGCATACCTTCGGAGCTTTCGTGAGCTGCGACGGGCAAGCGCTCCATTTCGCTGCGCAGGCGCGCCTGTTCCGCTGCGATCTCGGAAGCGGTGCGCTGGGCCTGCTGGCGCACCTCCTCGGAGGTCGTCGTGAAGCGGTCGGTGAGGTTGCCCAGCTCGCTCGTGACCGTCGACGAAACGCTGGTGAGCCGGTTGCGTAGATCTTCGAGCGTGCGCTCGCTTTCGGCGGCGGTTGTGGCCCGCATGCGCTCCAGCTCTGCGCGTGCGCGCATGTCCGCCTCGGTGAGTGAGCCGGCGATCGTCGTGGAATAATCGCCAACGAAGCTGGTGAATTCTTCGGCCTTGCCGGAGAGCCGGTTGAGTGTGTCCGTCAGCTCCGTGTGGCGGGTCTGCAGCGTCTTGTCGATCTTGAAGTTGACCGTCTCGAGGGCGTTGGCCGCCTTCATGATCTGCTGGCCCTGGTTCTCGAAGCGACCGGTGATGCCACTGATCTGGTTCAGCAGGTTCTCGGAGATGCTCTTCAAGAGGTCGGACTGGTTCGCGAGGCCTTCCATCGCCTTGATCGACTGGCGGGAGATATTTTCGGAAGCGCGGCGTACCGAGTTGATGCCGTGCATAAGCGCCTCGTCGAGATCGGCGGCTTGCTTGCCGATGGTCTCACGGAAGCTGATGGCATGTTGGTCGAGGGCGCTGGTGAGCGCCTCAGTCTTGTCGACGACGGCGCTGTCGATCGCTTGCGTCGAGCGCATGATCGATTCATCGAACACGCGCAGCCGCTCGCCGAAGGCTTCGTCCAGCGAGCGCGTGCGTTCGACGAGCTGGTAGTCGAGCGCCTGGGCACGGTTGGCGAGGGCAGCGTCGAGCGCGCGAGCGTATTCCTCGAAGACCGTTTGCAAGTTTTCGGTGCGGCTACCGAGCGAAGAATCGAGCTGCTCGATCTGGCTGTCGAGAGTCGTCTGGATCTGCTCGCTGCGACTGTCGAGATGCTGAATTTGTGTCTCGAGTGCCGTCTGTAGCTGCTCGGCGCGGCTGCCGAGCGAGTTGTCGAGCAGCAGTAGCTGATTGTCGAACGTCGACTGGATCTGCTCGGTACGATTGCCGAGGGCGCTCGTGAGGAGCTGGAGCTGACTGTCGAAGGTTTCCTGCAGCTGCCCGGCGCGGGTTTCGAGGGCACCGGCGAGGGCGGTCGTGTAGCCTTCGAGAACGGTCTGGAGCTGCTCGGTACGTCCGCCGACCGAACTTTCCAGGTTGCCGACGCTCGAAGCCAACGAGGTCTCGAGCATGGTGAGATTTTCACCGGCGCCTTCGATAACCTTGGCGAGCTTGATCTGCTGGTCCGACAGCTTCTCGATCAGCGTCGGGATTTCGCTCCCGAGACGAATGAGACTTTCGGTGACGCGGTCCGACGTGTTGACCAGCGCATGACGCTCGCCGGACAGTTCGGAAATGAGACCACGGATCTTGCGCTCGTTCTCCTCATAGGAGCGCTCGAGCACCGCCACCTCGTTGTGGACCATGGCCTCCAGCTCCCCGGCCCTGCCTAGGGCGCGGGAGACGGCGTCGTTCATGAACCCGACTTGGCGCCGCACCGCCTGACCCAGCGAGGCGGCATTCTGTTCCGCAAGCCGGTCGGGCTCGGCGAGGCGGATGGCAACCTCCGTCATGGTGGAGGAGCGGAGCCGGAGCTCTTCGGTGCGCCAGGCGAGGAGCGCCATCAGCCAAAGGAGGCCGATGGGCACGATGATCGCGGCGATGGTGAGGAAGGTTGCCGGGCGGGTCAGCAGGGCGACCCAGCTCGTCGCCGTCGGATCGCTGCCGATCGACAGAGCGGCAAAGCCGATGCCGAGCACCGCCCAGATGAGGCTAGTTATCGCGGCGAACTTGAAGGGCGTATTCGACGGCTTCTGCTGCAGGGCAAAGATGAGGCCGCCGATGCTCGGGCCGTCGTCGTTGGCTGCGATGCGGTTGCGCGATGGCCCGGCAGCGCGGCGTCGCGCCGTACGCCGGCGCGGAGCCTCGGCTGCCTCCGGCTCGGTTGGCGCCGCGGGCGGCTCGTCGACTGCGGACTGTTCATCGGCCATGGCGGCCGGGTTTTCGAGGGCTGAGGCTGAAATGGGCGGTGGCTCGATGGGTGGTGGTGTTGACGGAATGAAACCCGACGGCGGCGGCGTAGCGCCAGTCAGGTGCGCGGGCGGCTCTGTCGGCGGAATGAAACCTGCCGGTGGCGGAGGCGGTGGTGACGTTTGACTGAAGCCTGCCACAGGCGGGGGAGGCGGTGTCGGCGGGATGAAGCCCGTCTGCGCGGGCTGCGATGTCGGGATGGGAGGTGGTAGCAGCTGCAAAGTTGGTGGCTGTCCAAACGGCGGATCGGGCTTCTCACCGGCCGCCGTGGATACGGTTTTTTCGCCTTTACCCGGCAAGGGCAGGGCGGGCTCGGAGCGAAGGTCGCCCTCGGGCTCGTCCAGAGTGTTGTTTTCCTGCGCCATCAGCCCGTCCATGCTTGACGCGCTCCTCCTACCCCGGGTCGCTCAAGAGCACGCATCGGACGGCATGGAATTCCGACAAATGAGTGCGCGGCGCGTGGCCTCCCGCAAGGGCCAAGTGCAATGCACGCAACTGGAATTTAATCCCACCCGTCTCCCAACGCTTGGCCGCAGTTTAGGGCGAAAGAAAGGTTCCCTCACCATTTGCCCTTGGTGCAGTTTGCGCGCTGAGTCGCTGCAGAAGTTAATGCTCAAGTTGGAAGGGCGCAATTTACAGGGGTTTATTACCTGTGTGTGAGACTCGTTCAGGGGTCATATGGCGTGCAGTGGAATTCTCCTGTCAGCAGCCATATTTAGAGGGCTTCGACGAGATGTCAGCGGGCGGCTCTATCGACATGGGATCCGGCAGGCGCCAGGGCGGAGAGGATATCCCTTCTGCGGCCGTTCCGGTGGATCTGGGCCACCTGCGCCGCTTCACCATGGGCGATGCCGCCCTCGAAAAAGAGATACTCGGCCTCTTCGCCGATCAGCTTCCCGTCACAATAGCTGCCCTCAAGACGGCTCCTTCGGTAACGGAATGGAGCATCGCCGCCCACACCCTCAAAGGTTCGGCGCGGGCTGTCGGGGCGTGGTCCCTGGCCAGCGTCGCGGAGGCGGCCGAAAAATTGCAGCGCTTTGCCGACGATTCCGAGCGCGCGCTCGCCGTTGGACGGGTCGAGGCGGCGGCCGGCGAGGCTCAGGACTATATCGCTACCCTGCGCTGACGGCCTGATCCCCGTCAGTGCTCCCATTCCGGGTGCCCTGGCGCGGCTCAGCGGCCCCTGGCAGCGCTTGAATTTAGGGGCGGCGCCGACTATTGGTGCGTGGCACCGGCGTTGCCAGCCTTTTCCTGCCCGGCCGCCAATATCGCCATTCCCCCAAATGAAAGTCCGTGCCAGCACGATGGTTAAGATCACCTTTATTCAGCCCGACGACAGCGAGCAGGTGGTCGAGGCAGAACCCGGCGTTACGCTCATGGAAGCGGCGAAGCTGAACGACGTGCCGGGCATCGAGGCCGAGTGTGGGGGCGCATGCGCATGCGCGACATGCCATGTGTATGTCGACGATGCTTGGCGCGAGAAAACGGGCGTGCCGGCGCAGATGGAGGAGGACATGCTCGATTTCGCCTTCGACGTGCGCGAGACGAGCCGTCTGTCATGCCAGATAAAATTGACGCCGGAGCTCGACGGGCTTGTCGTGCGCGTGCCGGCGAAACAGTTCTGAACACCCGGAAAGGTCACCGATGAGCACGGATGCCAGCCCGGCCGCCGCGGCGGCTCCCATCGAAACCGATGCAGTGATCATCGGTGCAGGCCCTGTCGGCCTGTTCGCCGTGTTCGAGCTGGGGCTCGTCGACATCAAAGCTCATGTCATCGATATTCTGGACAAGCCGGGCGGGCAGTGCGCCGAACTCTATCCGGAAAAGCCGATCTACGACATTCCAGCGCTGCCGACCGTCACCGGGCAAGAACTTACCGATCGCCTGCTGGAACAGATCAAGCCGTTCGGCGCCGAGTTCCATCTCGGCGAGCGTGTCGATGTCCTTCAGCGTCTGCCGGATGGCCGCTTCAATCTCAAGACCGATGCCGGCACCGAATTCAACACCAAGGTCGTGGTGATCGCAGCGGGAGGCGGATCGTTCACGCCCAAGCGGCCGCCGCTCGCCGGCATCGAAGCTTTCGAGGGTACATCGGTGCTCTATTCGGTACGCCGCATGGAAGCGCTGCGTGACAAGCGCGTGCTCATCGTGGGCGGCGGCGATTCCGCACTCGACTGGACGCTCGCCCTTCAGCCCGTCGCGAAGAGCATCACGCTTCTGCACCGGCGCGATGAGTTCCGTGCCGCGCCCAACTCGGTTCAGAAGATGCGCCAACTCGTCGAGACGGGGGATGTGCGGCTGATGATCGGCCAAGTTACGTCCCTGGACGGCACGGGCAACCAGCTCGAAGGCGCGACCGTGAAGACCAAAGAGGGCGAGGAGCGCATCGGCGTCGATGCGATGTTGCCTTTCTTCGGGCTCACGATGAAGCTCGGCCCCGTTGCGGAATGGGGCCTTGCGCTCAACGAGAACCTCATTCCCGTCGATACGGAGAAGTTCGAGACGAGTGAGCAGGGTATCTTCGCGGTCGGAGACATCAATACCTACCCCGGTAAGCTGAAACTCATCCTCTCCGGCTTTCATGAGGTGGCGCTGATGGCCCAGCAGGCGCACAAGTACGTCTATCCGGGCAAGAAGCTGATGTTCCAGTACACGACGTCGTCGTCGAACCTGCAGAAGAAGCTGGGCGTCAGCTGAGCGCGCGCAGCCGTCCATAGGCGGTTGCGAGCGCCTTCGCCATGGCTGGCGGTATCCAATCGCGCACCGTCTTGAGCATGGGGCGCAGCGTCTCAAGGTAGCCCCGCGTGTAGGCCGATCCGAGGCGCGAGATCGGAACGGCCCAGTCGACCACCTCCACGACGCCATCGGCCCAACGCAGTTTGTAGTCGTCGGCCGGCGCGAGCATGTCGAGGGTGGTGTAGCCCTCTTCGAATGTGCGCTCGATCGTAAGCTCCAGCAGGTGCGCACCGACGCGGTCCTTGGCGTACTTTGGATCGTAGGCAAAGACATGCGTGGCGATGTGCTGCTTGGCTCTCACCAGGACGTCGATAGCTGCCCGTTCGCCGTTGACCTCGAGGGCATAGACGACGACGCCGGAAGGGCACGCGCTGGGGCCCGCAGCAGAAGCGAAGAAGCGCTGCGTGCGCGGGTCGGCGAGTGCCGGCGAGACAATACCTTTTTCGAGAAGTTGGCCGTTCTTTCGCTCAACAGCTGCGCCGGCGAAATCTTGCGCGCGCTGCGTCTGGGCTTCGCAGATAAATTCTACTTCGCCGTGGGTCGCGAGCTTGCGTGCCGCGGCCCGGTGTTTCTTGCGGGCCCGGTTTGAGTGGCGCAGCATGTAGCTGTCAAAATCCGGGGCGCTCGTGAGATCGAGGTATGGCGCTGCGAGGCGCTGCGTTGCCCGGGCGCCGATATCGGCGAGTAAGGGGGCAACGGCGGCGTCGGCACGCACACGCGTAAGCCAGACGACGTCCGGGCGCAGTGTCTCGATAAGATGCTTCCATCCTTCGCGCAGGATAGTGTCGGCATCCGGCACTTCGTCGATCAGGATGTCGCCATATTGGCTGACGGGTGCACCCATCCAGGTGAGCTGATTGAGGCCGCCGTGGCGCTCGATCACCGTCGGCCAGACGGTGACGAGCTTGCCTTCGCGGCGGCCAACGAGGATGGCGAGGTTTGGGCCCCCCGATCCGCCGTCCTGAGGCAGGTAGTTGTTGCACCAGTGCCAAAGCCAGCCAAACGTCTGAAAGAGCTGGGTACCGTTCCCTGCGCGCTCGAAAAGCGCATCCCATTCGTTGCGGAGCGCGTCGAAGGCGCCGTGGGTCGTTACGATTTCATAGGTGCACTGTGCATACGCAGCGCGCAGACGATCGAGCGGAGTAGGCTGTGATGCCTCGCACTTTTCGTGGGGCGGCCGGAGAGCGGCCGAAGTTGATCTCATAATCGATTTCCGAGCTGCCGGGCGCTTCTTCCTCAGCAAGCGCCATGCCACCGGAGATCACTAGAGAGGTCAGAGAGTTGCTATTTCGGTAACGCTAAGAAGGATCAGCATGCAGACAATCAGCCACGCGGCGAGTTTTCCGCGCCCTGATGCCGGGCCCGCGTCGAGCGCCAGCAGCGAGCCGAGTGTCGCGGCGCCCGCCAGGTTCACCACGATAATCCCCGCCATTCCGATGCCATGGCCGCGCGCGGTGCCTTCGAGGAACAACGCGCCTGCCATTCCGACAAGCAGCGCTCCGCACAGACGCGGCCAAAAGCCCGTGTCCGGACGAGGAAGGCCGAGAATGCGCAACGTGGTTAATGGAAAGAGCAGGAGAATGAGGCCCGGCGTGAGCTTCAGCAACGTTTCTAACCAGAGAAGCTGCTGCACTTCGGCATACCTCCGGGAAGCCGCGCAGGGGGCGAAGTCGGAAGCCGCCGTTCGGGCGAGGCGGAGGCTGATTTAGGCGTACCGGTGAAGGCGCATGCAGGCTTAGTCGCCGCTGTTATCCATCGGGTGCTTGATCTTCATGCCGGGGCTGTTTCCGCTTCCCCAACCGGAGAACAGGCCTTCATCCTCCGGCTTCTTGACGGGGGCGCTCGGCGTATAATCGCCGACGAGATGGCGGCTCAGATCGGCCTTGATCACCTTTGTCTTCGCCTCGGTGCAGTATTCGCCCTCTGCCGCGACTGCCTTGGCGACACCATTGAATGAGACGTCGTAGATCTTTTCGACTTTGGCGATGTCCTCGCCGCCGGGCTGCGTGCGCTCGTAAGCGAGGTAGTTTGTTTTGAGCTTGGCGGGATCGAAGTGGAACCCGCATTTTACGGCGCGTGCCGAAACTGTTCCGACCTGGAAGGCACGGGAGGGTGCGTCGTTCGCCGGGCCTGGAGCCGGTTTGTCCTCGCCGCCGCCGAGCAGTGTGCCGGTCGTGAGGCCCGATCCGCCCGAGCAGCCCGCCAGGGCCGCCGCGGCGATGAGCGCGAGCATCGAGCTTGCGGCTTTCATGGCGTGACCCCATCCCCCGTTCTTGGGCCGATTCCGCGGCCAGAGCTTTCGCGCGGACCTTAATGGCAATTGTGGCGCCGTCAATTGCGTGCGCCAAGTGCGGTTTCGAACGGTCTAAGCAACTTCAGGGTGCTTGCAGGGCTATCGGGCAAGTGACCCGTCGCGTACCGACCGTTCCTTAGCGCATGAGCTCCACCATCGCGGCGTCGAGCCCCTCGAGCGTCAGCGGATACATGCGCCCCTCCATTATGTTCCGGATCATGGCAATTGATTGGGTATAGCGCCAGTGGCGCTCCGGCGTGGGATTGAGCCAGATGCAATGTTTCCACGTTTCGAGCACACGTTTCAGCCAGAGGGCGCCGGGCTCGGGATTCATGTGCTCGACCGCCCCGCCGACATGGGTCAGCTCGTAGGGGCTCATGGCGGCGTCGCCGACGAAGATCACCTTGTAATCGCCCGGATAGGTGTTGAGCACGTCGAGGGTTGGAATGCGCTCGGCGTGGCGGCGCGCGTTGTTCTTCCAGACCTCCTCATAGAGGCAGTTGTGGAAGTAGTAGTATTCGAGGTGCTTGAACTCGGTGCGCGCGGCGGAGAACAGCTCCTCGATGCCCTTGATGTGCCAGTCCATCGAACCACCGACGTCGAAGAACATCAGCACCTTCACCGTGTTGTGTCGCTCCGGCAGCATACGGATGTCGAGGTAACCCTTTTCCGCGGTGCCACGGATCGTGCCGGCAAGATCGAGTTCCTCGGCGGCGCCGGTGCGGGCGAAGGCGCGGAGCCTGCGCAGTGCGACCTTGATGTTTCGCGTGCCGATCTCGACCGTCGCGTCGAGATCCTTGAACTCGCGCTTGTCCCACACCTTGATCGCGCGGCGGTGGCGGCTTTCCTTTTGACCGATACGCACACCGGCTGGATTGTAGCCATAGGCGCCGAAGGGCGAGGTGCCGCCGGTGCCAATCCATTTGTTGCCGCCGGCGTGGCGTTCCTTCTGTTCTTCGAGACGCTTCTTCAGCGTCTCCATGATCTTCTCCCAGCCGCCTAGCTCTTCGATGCGCTTCTTGTCGTCGTCGGACAAATGAAGCTCGGAAACGAGACGCAGCCATTCGTCGGGAATTTCCGCTTCGATAGCCTCGGGCATCTCGGTGAGGCCCTTGAAGACAGAGCCGAAGACGCGGTCGAAACGGTCGAGGTTGCGTTCGTCCTTCACCAGGCACGCGCGCGACAGATAGTAGAAATCCTCTACTTGGCGATCGATCACGCCAGCTTCGAGACTTTCGAGCAGCGCAAGATACTCGCGCAGCGTCACAGGGAGGCCGGCGCGCTTCAGGTCATGAAAGAACGTGAGAAACATCGTGCTCTATACTCGGCTGGCCACGGTGGCTTCAGCCAGCATATGGGTCTCGCCGCGACACCGCAAAGGCCGGCTCAGTTGCGCCTCCGCACCACTTAGCCCGCGGTGTAATGTCCAGCGGTTTACTTGCCCGCCGTTCTTTGGGGCTGTGGCTTTTGGGCCGCTCTCCCGGCCTGTGGCAATGGCTGCGCACCCTCCACAGCAGCTTTCTGAGCGGCAGGCTTCAGTGCGGCGACCGAGCTTCTGGTGCCGAACAGCAGGTCGTTGTCGTCGATATACCAGCGTTCGACTTCGACGATCTCCGGCGGCTTGCCGCTCGCCAGCAGCCAGCCGTCGACGGCGTATTTCTGCTTGCTGGTGTTCTCGACGAGTGTGCCGGCGTAGTGCGTCCAGCCATCCCAGCCGCGGCGGATGTCTTCCTTCACGTACATCGATCCGACGGCGTGGTGCTGGAACAGCTTATGGCGCTCCATGATCACCATGTAGCTCGTAAGGTTCGTCGCGACATCCACGCAATCCATCTGGCCGGGATCGCCGTTCCCCATCATGTCGTCGCCCGGACGATCGCCGTCGGTGCCCACGGCCTTGTCGGCGCGGCTACCCATCAGCGCGAGTGCCTTTTTCGTCGCTTCGCGCTCGGCTGCGGGTGATGCGCTGCCCTTCGCCATGATTTTGCGCACGTCTGCGATGTCGGTGGGCGAGAAGCGGAATGGCGTTTGTGTGCGGCAGCCATAGGCGCTGCAGACGAACACGCGGTCGCCCTCCGGCATGCGCGCTTTGTATTTCTGGTAGTGCACCTCAACAGGACCGTCGCCGCTATAGGCGCACGCGCTGACGCTCACGGCCAGCATCCCCGCAAGAAGTGTCATGATCATTCGCGACGGCGTCGAGGAGGCAAGCGCTTCGCCGATGCCGCTTGTGCCGGTCACGATCCGTTCATCCCCAAAACCTCAAGCAGTGAAACGTGGCTATCACACGCAGCTGAGTCGCAGCAGCCTCGACGGGAACAAACTCGATAATGCTTGTGCAGAGCCTCCATACAGCTGCGCCAGGAGAACATAAAAAAAACCGCCCCGGGGATACCGGGGCGGTTCGAGAGAGAGAGATAGAAGAGTGGCGATCAGAAGTTGATCAGAGCGCCAGCCTTCACGTACTGGAAGCTGTCCGTGCCGCAACCGACGTCGAGGCCGAGAGCACCGGTGTTAGCAGCGTTGCTGCAGCCTGCGCCTTTGAAGTCCGCGTCGATGTGACGGTAGGAAACCCACAGGGACATGGCAGCGGCGTCGATTTCCTGGACTACACCGAGACCCCAGAGCTGCGTGCTCGCGGAAATTGCGTTGTTGACGAGTGCGTCGGGGTTTGCATCAGAAAACTTCTGATACTCGCCGTAGAGCACCGTGTGACCAAGCGGGGTCCAACGCTCACGCAGACCGCCCTTGATGTAGTAGGTGTCGCCAGCTGCGCGCGAGAAACCACCCGCCGAGACGGTTACGAGGTCGATGTCGAGCGTTGCCGCCGTCAGGCCGTTCGGATCGACGTGGCCATAGGCACCGTACAGCCAGAGGCCGGTCGGAACGTGCTCGATGTAGGCACCGAGCTGGAAGTAGTCGATCCAGCGATTGTCACCGGCCTCAGCGAAGCCGGGGCCAACGAGGACCGGCACCGAGCCGGTGAAGAAGTCCTGGCTCCACTGCGAGTAGGCAACGGCGGCAGCAAGCTTGAAGCCGTTGAACTCACCCGAGTAACGTGCCGCAACGTCCCAGAAGTCGTCCTCACCCCAAGAGGCCGAGACCGAGAACCCGCCGAACGTAGGCGAGTCGTAACGGACCGAGTCACGCGGAGCGCCGAAGCAGTCGCCGCCTGCACCGCCGCCGCCGAAGCAGAAGCCACCTGCGGACTGCCAGTTGACACCGCTGATCGTGCCGGAGTTGGTGTTGCGGATCAGGAAGCCGTTGTAGTCGAACATCACCCAGTTCGCCGGAACGAGCGAGCCAGAACCGTCGACCAGGATCGCGGCGTTATCGGAAGCCGACGACTGGAGGCCAACGCTGACCTTGCCGAGGTGATCGCTCTTGATGAACCAGTAGGACTGCAGCAGCTGAACTGCGTAGGCGCCGTTGGCACCCAGAGCAGACGGGTTGTGCTGCGAGAACTGGTTGATGGTGAGCGAGTCAGAATCCATCGCTTCAACCTGGATCACGTAACCGGCCGACCAGCCTGGAGAGATGGTCGCCTGACCCGTGAACTTGAAGTGCGATGCGAGCGTGGAGCCGAGGCCCGTCACATAGACGTTCTGCTCAGCGCCGTCGTCCCACCACATCACCTGCTCGCCGACCCAGCCGGAGACGGTCAGAGAGACCTTCCGGTTGCCCTTGCGGGCGGTGGTCGCCTCGAGTTCGGCGATGCGCTCTTCGAGATCAGCGCAGCAGTTTCCCCCCAGATCGGCTGCGGAGGCGCTACCGGCGGAGAGACCGCCCGCTA
>Ga0180223_1000511_pt1 | contig 47260 bp, 41 predicted proteins | sample eDN5th30CKraftOP_FD_151337 | JGI IMG/M metagenome (GOLD analysis project Ga0180223, IMG submission 151337) | Enriched Organic Plus compost microbial communities from Emeryville, California, USA - eDNA 5th pass 30_C Kraft OP (version 2) (version 2) ... | reverse complement strand
GCGCGCACGCTGGATCGCCGGGGTCGAGGCACGGCTCGCCGGCTTCGACGCGCTGGTGATGCCGACGGTGCCGGTGGTCGCGCCCCGCATCGCCGACCTCGCCGACGAGGCGGCCTACGGCGCGACGAACCTGCTGATCCTGCGCAACCCGACCCTGATCAACTTCCTCGATGGCTGCGCCGCGAGCCTGCCCTGCCATCGCCCGGGCGAGGCGCCGGTCGGGCTGATGGTCGCCGGTGCCGGCGGGCAGGACCGGCGCATCCTCGCCGTCGGGCGGACGATCGAGGCGGCGCTGGCCGCCGCCGGCTGAAGCGCTTCTCCGCCTATCCGGCGGACGCCCTCAGCCGGGACCAGAGCGCGAAGAGCCCGAAGGCGCCGAGCTGGCCCGCGACCAGCAGGTACGACCAGGCGAAGCTGTCGGTCCGGCTCGCCAGAAAGGCGAAGACCAGCGGGCCGCAGACCGAGCCGACGAAGCCGAACAGGCTGGCGCCCGAGGTGACGTCGCCGATCAGCTCCGGCGGCGAAATCCGGGCGAGCTCCGCCATATGGACGCCGTTCCAACCCATGGTCGTCGCCCCGACCAGGATCATGCAGCCATAGATCAGCAGCGGATGGCCCGCGGCCAGCCAGACCATGAGCAGGATCGCCGCGCTCGCCCCCAGCGCCAGGGCACAGAGCAGCGACTGGCCGCTGCCCAGCCGGTCCGCGACCCAGCCGAAGAAGATGCGGGCGATCGTGCTCGCGGTCAGCAGCACCGCCATATAGGCGCCGGCCTCCGTCAGGCTTCTGCCGTGCTGCGTCACCATGAAGGTCGCCGTGAACGCGGTGACGCAGGCCTGGGTGATCGAGAACGCCACGCCGATCGCCGTCAACATCGGCAGGGACGGATGCGCCGAGACGATCCGCGCGGCCCGGCCGAAGGAGGTCGGCGAAAGGAACATGCGCGCCCAGCGCTTCCTGACGGTGCCGCTCTCCCTGTCGAGCCGGCGCTGGAAGATCTGCGCCAGCAGGGCGCAGGCGAGCACGACGGCGATGAGCGCCGCGACCGTGCCGGAGAAGCCGAAGGCGAGGACGAGCGGCGCGACCGCGAGCCCCGCCATCGCGCCGCCGAGCGGCACGCCGGCCTGCTTGATCGAAAAGACCAGAGTGCGGTGGCGCGGCGGCGCGGCCCGCATGAGGATCTGGCTGCCGGCGGGCGTGTTGGGCGCGAGCCCCAGCCCGACCAAAAGCGCACCGGCCAGCCCGACCGCCGCGACCGGCTGGGCCAGCAGGGCGAGCCCGAGCGCGACGCAGGCGAGGCCGAGCTGAAGCGTGCGGACGGGGCCGTAATGGTCGAGCATCGGGCCGCCGCAGGCGAGGAACCAGCAGATCCCGGCCGAGGTCATCGCCGAGATGTAGCCGATATTCTCGGGCGCCAGCCCCCAGCGCAGCGTCAGGATCGGGCCGAGAAGCGGGATCGCCGCCGCAGCGAAGGAGCTGGCGACCTGCACGAGGAGCGTCGCGCTCAAGGCGCTGCCCCACAACGGAAGCTTCACCGCCGATATCCTCCCCCGGCCGCGTCGCGCCGGGTTCCGCAGGCGGCCTTGACAGGGCTATCCGGCAATCGCGGCGCTGTGGCGAGCGCGATTGGGCGGTGGCGCCCCTGCGCCTGACGCATGCTCAGGCCGGGCCGCGTTGCAGCGCCGGCGGAAAGGCGAGAACGCCGGACTGAAAATCGTACGCGCTTCGCCCGGGCTGTCGGTATCGGCGCTTGATCCGCCACCGTCATTCCGGGGCGGGCCGCAAGGCCCGAGCCCGGAACCCAGAACCGATGGCCCGGATCGAGAAGGCATCACCCGATCGACCGACTTCCCGACAAAGCGCATCGGTTCTGGGTTCCGGGCTCATGGCTTCGCCATGCCCCGGAATGACGGTGGTGGTTCCGTACAGAACCGGAATGGCGGTTGCCGTGCCGCGTGCGGTATTCAGTCCGATACTCTAGCGCCCGAGCTGCCGTGCATCCCTGAGCGGGAAGGCATAGCTCGGCTGGGCGAGCCATGTGCCGTCCTTCCAGACGAATTCGATCTTGCCCTTTTCGCCGGAGGTCCTGAGCTGGATCGGGATGGCCGAGAACGCGGCCTGAACGGCTTTCGCCTCGGCCCAGGGGGCGATCTCGACGATGCGCTGGTCGAAGGTGATCCGGGCCTTGCGCGGCTCCAGCGCGAAATCGTCCTCGCCGCGCGGGGGCTCGATCTCGGCCTCGACGATGCCGGTGATCTCGCGCCGCGCGAAGCAGAGCACGGGCTGGCGCGGAATTTCCGGCAGGCCCTCGGCCCGGTAGAAACCCGCGCCGGTCTGCGTCAGGGTGAAGCGGCGCGACGGGCCGATCGCGGCCGAGGCGTCGGCGGGCGGGGTTTCTTCGGCGAGCAGCCCCTGGTCGACCAGCGTCCGCAGGTTCCCCTGGACCCAGGCATCGTTGGTGTCGATCGGGACTCTGCGCACGGCGACGCAGACCGGCTCCTTGTCGAAATGGGCCTGGATCAGGGGCAGGAAATCCTCGCCCTGCGCCTCGGCGTCGCGGCATCCGCTGCAGGCGAGCGCGGCGAGAAGAATCATTCCGGAAGCGCGAAGATCGATCATGCTTTGCCTCCTTCCGCCGCTGCCCCGGTCACGCCGCCGCTCCGGCTCCATCTGCCGGGGGCATCGGCCCGCGATGGCTGGGGGAGGTGGCGAAAATGAGGATCGATCGCGGAAGACCTGCGTGGAAAGCTTTCATTAACCGATTCCGTCATGCGCGGGGTGCAGTTGACGTATCGCGATTGACGAGAACAAAACATGAACTAAATTGAACTTATCGAGAACGACGGAGGTTCGTCATGACTGCAGCGCGCAAATTCGCCGCCGGCCTCGCCGAGATCGCTTCGCTGGGCGTGTTCCTCGGCATGATCTGGCTCTGGGCGGCTCTTCTCTCCGGCCCGCACGTCTGATCCTGGCAGGAGCCATCCACAGCCGGCCGGTTTCGGCGCCTGCGGTCTCGACGCCGGCCTCGCCACGGCGCCATAACGGAGCGGGCGGACGGACGAGTCGCATCGCGACGGGAGAGGGACATGGCTCGGGAAGCGGACGGGGCACGCGTTCTCGCGGAGATCGGCTTCGTCCATCTTCATGTCCATTCGAGCTATTCGCTGCTCGAAGGCGCGATGACGGTCTCGACGCTGGCCAAGCTCGCGGCCGCCGACGGCCAGCCGGCGCTGGCGCTGACCGACAGCGACAATCTCTTCGGCGCGCTGGAGTTCTCCGAAAAGCTCTCGGGCTCCGGCCTGCAGCCCATCGCCGGCGTCCAGCTCTCGGTGGATTTCGCCGATGAGGGCGAGGGCGGGCGCCGGCCGGTGCAGCCGCAGCGCCTGCCGCATGTCGTCCTGCTCGCCATGGACGAGGCCGGCTACGGCAACCTGATGAAGCTGGTCAGCGAGGCGGCGCTGGCGACCGGCGGCGCCGGCCAGCCGGTGACCACGGTCGAGCGGCTGGCGGCCTATCACGACGGCCTCATCGCGCTCACCGGCGGCAGCGACGGACCGGTCGACACGGCTTTGCGCAATGGCCAGCTTCCCGTCGCGGAGGCGCGCCTCGCCACGCTCGCCCGGATCTATGGCGACCGGCTCTATGTCGAGATCCAGCGCCATGGCCGCGACAACGAGGCGGCGCTGGAGGCCCATCTGCTGCGCCTCGCCTATGATTCCGACCTGCCGATCGTTGCCACCAACGAGCCCTTCTTCGCCAAGCCGGCCGATTTCGACGCCCATGACGCACTGCTGGCGGTGGCCGAAGGCCGGCTCGTCTCGGATGGCGAGCGCCGGCGCGTCACGCCCGAGCATTATTTCGCCTCGCGCGCCGAGATGAAGAAGCGCTTCGCCGACCTGCCGGAAGCGCTGGCCAGCACCGTCGAGATCGCGATGCGCTGCCATTGGCGCGTCACCACACGCAAGCCGATCCTGCCGCGCTTCGGCGAGGAGGGCCGCGACGAGGCCGAGGAGCTGGAGGCGCAGGCCCGCGCCGGCCTCGCCGCCCGGCTCGACAAGCACGGCCCGGCGGAAGGATTCACCGTCGAGGATTACGGGAAACGGCTCGATTTCGAGCTTTCGATCATCACCCGGATGAAGTTCCCGGGCTACTTCCTGATCGTCTCGGACTTCATCAAATGGGCCAAGGCGCACGACATACCCGTGGGGCCGGGGCGCGGCTCGGGCGCGGGCTCGCTCGTCGCCTATGCGCTGACCATCACCGACGTCGACCCGCTGCGCTTCGGCCTGCTCTTCGAGCGTTTCCTCAACCCGGACCGCGTCTCGATGCCGGACTTCGACATCGACTTCTGCCAGAACCGGCGTGAAGAGGTGATCGAGTACGTCAAGCATCATTACGGCCAGGAGCGCGTCGCCCAGATCATCACCTTCGGCACGCTGCTCGCGCGCGGCGTGCTGCGCGACGTCGGCCGCGTGCTGGAGATGCCCTACGGCCAGGTCGACAAGCTGACCAAGCTGGTGCCGCAGAACCCGGCCAAGCCGATCTCGCTGAAGGATGCCATCGAGGGCGAGCCCAAGCTCCAGCAGGCGGCGCAGGACGAGCCGATCGTCGCACGCCTGCTCGAAATCGGCCAGAAGCTGGAAGGGCTTCACCGCCATGCTTCAACCCATGCCGCAGGCGTAGTGATCGGCGACAGGCCGCTCGAGCAGCTTGTCGCGCTCTCGGTCGATCCGCGCACCGGCATGCGCGTCACCCAGTTCAACATGAAATGGGTCGAGCAGGCCGGGCTGGTGAAGTTCGACTTTCTCGGCCTCAAGACACTGACGACGCTCACGACCGCGGTGAAGCTGATCGCCCAGCGCGGCATCGAGATCGATCTCGCCAAGCTGCCCTTCGACGATCCGGCGACCTACGCGATGCTGGCGCGCGGCGAGACGGTCGGCGTGTTCCAGGTGGAATCGGTCGGCATGCGCAAGGCGCTGGTCGAGATGAAGGCCGACCGCATCGAGGACCTGATCGCGCTGGTCGCGCTCTACCGGCCGGGCCCGATGGACAACATCCCGACCTATTGCCGCCGCAAGCTCGGGCTGGAAGACCCGACCTATCTCCATCCCGGCATGGAGCCCTATCTGCGCGAGACCCACGGCATCATCGTCTACCAGGAGCAGGTGATGCAGGTGGCGCAGGCGCTCTCGGGCTATTCGCTCGGCGAAGCGGACCTGCTGCGCCGCGCCATGGGCAAGAAGATCAAGGCTGAGATGGACGCCCAGCGCGACCGCTTCGTGAAGGGCGCCGTGGATGGCGGCATCAAGAAGGACATCGCTTCCGAGATCTTCGACCTGCTGGCCAAGTTCGCCGATTACGGCTTCAACAAGAGCCATGCGGCGGCCTATGCGGTCGTCGCCTTCCAGACCGCCTATCTCAAGGCGAATTATCCGGTCGAGTTCCTCGCCGCCTCGATGACGCTCGACATGGGCAACACCGACAAGCTCTCGGAATTCCGCCGTGACGCCGAGCGGCTCGGCATCAAGGTCGAGCGGCCGGCGATCAACCATTCCGGCGTCGAGTTCGACGTGGCCGAGGGCAAGATCTTCTACGCGCTCGGTGCCATCAAGGGCGTCGGCCGGGCCGCGGTGGAATCGGTGGTGACGGCGCGCGCCGCCGGCGGCCCCTTCCGCGATCTCGCCGATCTAGCCCGCCGCATCGACACCAGGCTGGTCAACCGGCGCACGCTGGAGGCGCTGATCGCCGCCGGCGCGCTCGACGAGCTGGAGGAGGACCGGGCGCGCGCCATGGCGGCGATCGACGGCATGCTGGCGCTCTCCAACCGCACCCGCGACGAGGCGGCCGCCGGCCAGTTCGACCTTCTCGGCGGCGGCGTGGTGCAGGAGGCCTTCCGCATCCCGCAGGTCGAGCCCTGGGCGCCGGCCGAGAAGCTCAGGCGCGAGCACGAGGCAGTCGGCTTCTTCCTCTCCGGCCATCCGCTCGACGATTACGAGCATGTGCTGAAGCGCCTGCGCGTGCAGCGCTATGCCGATTTCGCCCTGACGGTGCGGGCCAACGGCACCGGCGTCGGCAAGGTCGCGGTCTCGGTCATCGACAAGTCGGAGCGGCGCACCAAGTCGGGCTCCAAGATGGGCATCGTCAACCTGTCCGATCCGAGCGGCCAGTTCGAGGCCGTGCTGTTCTCGGAAGGGCTGATGAAGTTTCGCGATTTCCTGGAGCCGGGCAGGGCGCTGGTGCTGCGCCTCTCGGCCGTGCTCGACGGCGAGGAGGTCCGGCCGCGCATCGAGGATGTCGAGGTGCTCGACGATCTCGCCTCTCGCCAGAAGCAGGACCTGCTGATCTATCTGCGCGACGAGAAGGCGGTGCCCTCCATCGCCGAGCGCATCCGCCCGCGCGGCGAGGCGGCGCGCTCCGACGGCAAGGTCTCGATCGTGATGATCCTCGACGACGGGGCGCAGGAGGTCGAGATCGAATTGCCGGGCAAGTATCCGGTAACCCAGCAGGTCGCCAACGCGGTGCGCGCCGCCCCGGGCGTGGTTTCCGTCGAGCTGCGCTGAGCGGGGCCGCGGCTCCCGATTGTTGCGCGGAGCCTCGCGCGCCGGCTCTTGCCGTCCTCGCGGCGCTGACGCAGGCTGGGGGGCGGGCTGGCGCCGCATCGGCGATCAGGGGATGCATCCTGCGCCTCGGCCGGCGCCGCGGGAGGCTGCCATGGCGGGGGCTTTCGGGATCGACAGGCGCAGCTTGATCGCGGGGGCGGGCGCGCTCGGTGCCGCGGCCGCCGCACGGGTTGCGAGAGCGCAGGAGAAGCCGGTGATCGATGAGCGCACGGTTCTGATCGTCGTCGACGTCCAGAACGATTTCTGCCCCGGCGGCAGCCTTGCGGTGCCGGGCGGGGACGAGGTCGTGCCGGTCATCAACGCTCTGGCCAAACGCTTCAGCCATGTCGTGATGACGCAGGACTGGCACCCGGCTGGGCATTCCTCCTTCGCCACGAGCCATGCCGGCAAGCGGCCCTTCGAGACGGTCGCGATGCCTTACGGCCAGCAGGTGCTCTGGCCGGATCATTGCGTGCAGGGCACGAAGGGGGCGGAATTCCGGGCCGATCTCGCGGTGCCCCAGGCGCAGGCGGTCATCCGCAAGGGCTATCGCAGGGAGATCGACAGCTATTCCGGCTTCGTCGAGGCGGATCGCACGACGCCGACCGGCCTCATCGGCTATCTGCGCGAGCGCGGAATCCTGCGCGTCGTCATCGCCGGGCTCGCCACCGATTTCTGCGTCAACTGGACGGCGCAGGACGCGGTGCGGGCCGGATTCGACTGCTATGTCGTCGAGGATGCGTGCCGCGCCATCGATCTGGAGGGCTCCCTGGCCAAGGCCTGGGCGGAGATGGCCGAAAACGACGTGGTCCGCGTCCGGTCGAGCGAGCTGCCGGGCTGAGGCGGGCCGTCTCCCGGCCGGCCTTCAGGCCGCCGTCGGGGCGATCCGCACCTGGACGCGGTCGCGCCCGAGCCTCTTGGCGCGATAGAGCGCCTCGTCCGCCTCGGCCAGCAGCGCTTCGAGGCTGCGTCCGCGCAGGTCGACTTCCGCCACGCCGATGCTGAGTGTCGGCGGCGGCGGGGCGAGGCCGCGCGCCGCCTCGCGGAAGGCGCTGCGGATCCGCTCCGCCACGCGCACGGCCTCGTCGGCGCCGATCCCGGGCAGCACGACGGCGAATTCGTCGCCGCCCTGCCGGGCCAGGATGTCGCTGCTGCGCAATTGCCCGCGCACCGCGCGGGTGAAGAGGCGCAGGATCTCGTCGCCGGCGGCGTGGCCGAGCGTGTCGTTGAGCTGCTTGAAATGGTCGATGTCGACGAGGAGGATCGAGGCCGGCTGCCCGGCCTGCTGCCCGCCGCCGGATTGGCGGGCGAGCCATTCCTCCAGGCCGGAGCGGTTCATCGCGCCGGTCAGCGGATCGCGCTGGGCCAGCGTCGCCAGCGCCTCGTTGCTGCGTTCGGCGGCCAGCAGCAGCAGCGCCTGGCCGCGCAGGATGATGAAGGCGACGCCGGTGCCCGCCAGCCAGCCGACGGAGGCCGAGCCGGACGCGAACAGCTCCGTCCCGACACGATCGAGCGCGGCGATCAGGCTGCGGGCGCCGTAGATCACGACGGTGGGTGCGAACAGCATGGCCAGGAGCCAGGCCGAGCGAAGCTTTTCCACCCGCGCGAGCCGGATGGCTTCGCGCACGATCGCGGCATCGCAGAGTGCCATCGCCGTCGAAAAGATCAGGACGCGTTTCGGATAGCCCTGCGCGCCGGGCAGGATCGAGAGCAACACCCAGATCGCGACCAGGGCTGAGCCGAAGCCGAACCAGTAGAGGTTCTTGCCGGCGAAATGGCGGATGCCGGTCAGCAGCAGCAGGCAGCCCGCCAGCAGCACGGTGTTAGCGAACTGGATCGAGAGCCAATCCGGGATTTCGTCGCGGAGCGCGGTGCCGAGAAGGCCGGCGCCGATGCACAGGCTGCTCGCGCCCCACCAGATCGGGCTGCGGCTGAAGCGCCTGGTCGCGAAGGTGGCGAACTGCATCAGGCCGATGATGAAGCAGGTCAGCGCGCCTGTGATGAAGATCGTGCGCAGGTCGAGGAACATGCCGACTTCATTCCAGTTTCAGCCGGGCCGCGGGAAATTCCGGCCGGCGCCGAACCACCTGTGCACCTCTCGGCAGCGAGGGTTGTCGGCGTGGGTCGGGCAAGATAATCACCGGGCTTGGGGGGTGGAGCGCATGTTCGTCATGCTTTTGTCCTGAAACTTTAAAGGATACCTCAAGGTGATCTCGAAAAAGTCATTTATGGCCGTTGCCGCCGCCGCGTTGCTGTCCTCCGTTGTCCCGTCCTTCGCCCAGTCCCAGGCCGACCAGCTCAAGGTCGCCTACCAGGCCGCGCGCAACCAGCTCGGCATTCTCGGCTATTGCGCCGACAAGGGCTATACGGACGGCGCCGCCGTCGATGTCCAGAAGAAGCTGATCGCCCTGATTCCGGCTCCGGCCGATGTCAGCGGCGGCGACGCCGCCGAAGCCGCGGGCCGCAAGGGCACGATCTCGGCGATGGGCATGGAGCAGGACATCGAGGCCATCGCCAAGGCCCAGAACAGCACATCGGCCGCCTATTGCAAGCAGATCGGCGACCTGGTGAAGCAGATGGGCGCCAAGCTGCCGCAGTAAGCCGCTCCGAAGGGACGGTTTCGACAAAACCGCGATCCCGCGCGAGCCCTCGCGCGGGATTTTTCGTCGGCAGCGGCGGGTTTCCGCCCCGGGCCGGCTTGCATTGCGGCGCCATCCCCTGTATGGCGCACGCCATTCCACATGGAGCGTATCGCCTCTTTCGCAGAGGCGTTCCGGTGACGTGGCAGCTCATGCCTGTTCATTCGCGCTCCAGAGGCTCAACCGGAAGGATAGCGAATACCATGGCTCTGCCTGATCTCTCCATGCGCCAGCTCCTCGAGGCCGGTGCCCATTTCGGCCACCAGGCGCATCGCTGGAACCCGAAGATGTCGCCCTACATCTTCGGCACCCGCAACAACATCCACATCCTCGACCTGTCGCAGTCGGTGCCGATGCTGCACCGCGCCCTGCAGGCGGTCTCGGACACCGTCGCCCGCGGCGGCCGCGTCCTCTTCGTCGGCACCAAGCGCCAGGCGCAGGACGCCATCGCCGACGCCGCCAAGCGCTCGGCCCAGTACTATGTCAACTCCCGCTGGCTCGGCGGCATGCTGACCAACTGGAAGACCATCTCGGCCTCGATCCAGCGCCTGCGCAAGGTCGAGGAGCTGCTCAATGGCGGCGGCTCCGGCCTGACCAAGAAGGAGCGCCTGATGCTGTCGCGCGAGCGCGACAAGCTGGAGAAGGCGCTCGGCGGCATCAAGGACATGGGCGGCACGCCGGACATGATCTTCGTGATCGACACCAACAAGGAAGCGCTCGCGATCAAGGAGGCCCAGCGCCTCGGCATCCCGGTTGCGGCGATCGTCGATTCGAACTCGGATCCGGACGGCATCACCTTCCCGGTCCCGGCCAATGACGACGCCGGCCGCGCCATCCAGCTCTATTGCGACCTGATCGCCCGTTCGGCGATCGACGGCATCGGCCGCGCCTCGGGCGACCAGGGCATCGACATCGGCGCCGCCGAGGCCCCGGTGGTCGAGGAAGCTCTCGAGCCGGCCGCCGAAGGCCAGGTCTTCGAGGCGCTGACCGCCCCGCGCGGCGCGCCGGACGATCTGACCAAGCTCTCCGGCATGGGGCCCGACGCGGTCCAGAAGCTGAACGACGGCGGCATCTACCACTTCTGGCAGATCGCCGCGATGACGCCGGCCGACGTCACCAAGGTCGACCACGACCTCAAGCTCGGCGGCAAGATCGACCGCGAGGGCTGGGTCGCCCAGGCGCGCGAGCTCGCCGACGCCTGATGCAGGCCGCATGATCGCGGCGCGTCATCGGCGCGTCGCAATCAGCCTCTCGATTCGACGCCGATCAGCGCCGACGGCCGGAAACGGAGCGTCGGCGTTTCCCCATAAGGCGTCCGGACATTCCGATCCGCGGCCGGCCTTCGGGCCCATGCCGCAACGACAGCAAGGATTTGAGACATGGCAGCGATCACCGCCGCACTCGTGAAGGAACTCCGCGACAAGACCGGCGCGGGCATGATGGACTGCAAGGCCGCGCTCTCCGCCAATGACGGCAACCTCGAGGCCGCCATCGACTGGCTGCGCGCCAAGGGCCTCGCCAAGGCCGCCAAGAAGGCCGGCCGCGTCGCCGCCGAGGGCCTCGTCGCCGTCACCGTGCAGGGCACCGAGGGCGTGGTCGCCGAGGTCAACTCCGAGACCGACTTCGTCGCCCGCAATCCCGAGTTCCAGGCGCTCGCCAAGAGCATCGCCGATGTCGCGCTGGAGCGCGGCGGCGATGTCGAGGCGCTGCTCGGCCACCACTATCCGGGCGGCGGCACCGTGCAGGAGGCGATCGCCAACGCCATCGCCACCATCGGCGAGAACATGACGCTGCGCCGCGTCGCCGCGCTCAAGGTCTCCTCGGGCGTGATCGGCTCCTATGTTCATGGCGCGATCGCCGACGGCCTCGGCAAGATCGGCGTCATCGTCGCGCTCGAATCGACCGGCAAGGGCGACGAGCTCGCCGCGCTCGGCCGCCAGCTCGCCATGCATGTCGCCGCCACCAATCCTGTCGCGCTCGACCTCGCTTCGGTCGACCCGGAGGTCCTGGAGCGCGAGAAGGCGATCCTGGCCGAGAAGAACGCCGGCAAGCCCGCCCATGTCCTCGAGAAGATCACCGAGAGCGGCCTGAAGAGCTACGCCAAGGAGAACTGCCTGCTGGAGCAGGCCTATATCCATGACGGCTCCAAGTCGGTCGCGCAGGTCCTCAAGGAGATCGAGGGCAAGGTCGGCGCGCCGGTGAAGCTCTCCGGCTTCGCCCGCTTCGCGCTCGGCGAGGGCATCGAGAAGGAAGAGCAGGACTTCGCCGCCGAGGTCGCCGCCGTCGGCGGCACCGCGGGCTGAGCGATCCGGCTTCCCGTCCGGGAGGCGCGGGCTCCGAGCGGCGGCTTTGCGCCGATCGGGCGGCGCTCCGGGCCGGGTACGGGCTGACAAGCCCCTGACGAGGTGACAGAAAGGCCGCGCATCGCGCGGCCTTTCTTGTAGGAAGGGTAGCCGGCGATTCCCCGGCGGCAGCCAGAATGACGGAGAGATCATCGATGAGGCCCAAACGCGTTCTCGTGAAGCTCTCCGGCGAAGCCCTGGCCGGCCCGCAGGGGACCGGCCTCGACGGCGGCACGCTGGTGGCGCTCGCGGCCGACATCGCCCATGCCTCCCGCGAGGGCGTCGAGGTCGGCATCGTGGTCGGCGGCGGCAATTTCTTCCGCGGCGTGCAGGGCCTCAACAAGGGGCTCGACCGCACCACCGCCGATTCGATCGGCATGCTCGGCACGGTGATGAACGCGCTGGCGCTGGAGCACGCCATCGAGGCGGCCGGCGCCCCGGCGCGTGCCATGTCGGCGGTGCCGATGCCCTCGCTCTGCGAGAGCTATGCCCGCAAGCGCGCGCTCGACCATCTCAGCAACGGCAAGGTCGTCATCCTCGGCGGCGGCACCGGCAACCCCTATTTCACCACCGACACCGGCGCCGCCCTGCGCGCGGCCGAGCTCGACTGCAGCCATCTGCTCAAGGCGACGCAGGTCGACGGCGTCTACAGCGCCGACCCCAAGAAGGACCCGAGCGCCACGCGCTACGACACGCTCACCCATGAGGAGGCGATCCGCCGCGACCTCAAGGTGATGGACACCGCAGCCTTCGCGCTGGCCCGCGATGCGAGCCTGACCATCGTCGTCTTCTCGATCGCCGAGACCGGCGCGCTCGCGGCCGTGCTGCGCGGCGAGGGCAGGGCGACCTACGTCACGCCCTGAGGGATGCCGGCGCGTTTCCGCTGGAATCTCACGGAACCGTCGGTTCCCGGGCCGGAAGGATCGGGCGAATTCTCAGTAGGTTCGCCAGATTCCCGGCGTCATCAGTTCGAGCAGATGCCGGTCGGGGTCGCGGAAATAGAGGCTCCTGCCGCCGCGGTCCCACTGCATCCGGCCCTCCACGGCGATGCCGGACCGTTCCAGCTTCTCCTCCCAGGCCGCCAGCTCGGCCTCGTCGACCGCGAAGGCGATGTGCAGGGGGCCGTGCCCGTCATGCGGCGGAATGCTGCCGCCGGGCGCGGTCAGCTTATGCAGCGAGGCCCCGCGCCGGAACAGCAGCAGTACGCTCTGCCCGCCGACATCGCAGGCGACCAGCGTCGGGGTGCTGAGCAGCGGCGCCAGGCCGAGCTTCGTCTCGTAGAAGTCGCGGGCGCGTTCGAGGTCGTCGACATAGAGCGCGGTCTCGACGATGCGGTTGAGGCGGGGCACGGCGGTCCTCCCAGGGTTTCTGCAAACCGGAGCTGGCTCGCGGCGGGGCGAGGCGCTCGATCGTCGCACGTCCTTCCGGGCGCGGTAACGATGATCTATCTCATTGCTGGTGCATCGGATTCTTCCGAAAAGTGGATTCCACTTTTCGGCCCGATGCTCTAGGGTGAGATCGGGTGTCCGGGAGGGGACTTCCAGCCCTCTTCCCCGTCGCCCGGCCCAAGGCTCGCCCGTCCGGGCGGCTTTCCCCTTGCCCGCCGGTGGGGAAAATGCTGTTCGGGCAGGTAGAGCTTGACCCTGTGCTGTCCCGCCGCCATGGTCGCGCCGATTTTTGATTATCTGCAAGGTCTTGATTGAAATGGCCCAGACGACGTTCGACCTCGCCGACCTCAAGCGCCGCATGGCCGGCGCCGTGCAGTCCTTCAAGGGCGATCTCGCTTCGCTGCGGTCCGGTCGCGCCTCCGCCAACATGCTCGACCCGATCATGGTCGAGGCCTATGGCGCCCGCACGCCGCTGAGCCAGCTCGCCACCGTCTCCGTGCCCGAGCCGCGCCTGCTCAGCGTGCAGGTCTGGGACCGCTCGATGGTGCAGGCCGTCGACAAGGCGGTGCGCGAATCCGATCTCGGCCTCAACCCGCAGACCGAGGGCCAGGTGCTGCGCATCCGCATCCCGGAGCTGAACGAGCAGCGCCGCAAGGAGATGGTCAAGGTCGCGCATAAATACGCCGAGGAATCCAAGATCGCCGTGCGCCATGTCCGCCGCGACGGCATCGACATCCTCAAGAAGCTGGAGAAGGACGGCGACATGACCAAGGACGACGCCCAGCGCCAGTCCGACCAGGTCCAGAAGGCGACCGACCAGCACATCGCCGAGATCGACCAGGCGCTCGCCGCCAAGGAAAAGGAAATCCTGCACGTCTGACGAAACCGCCCTGCGGGGCGGCGCGCCTTCATCATCCGGCCCAGCGAGGCTCATCCGCATGTCATCCGGCCAGGGGGCCCCGACCCCCACCCATGTCGCCATCATCATGGATGGAAACGGCCGCTGGGCGCAGATGCGCGGCCTGCCGCGCCAGGAGGGGCACCGGCGCGGCCTCGAGGCGCTGCGGCGCACGGTGCGCAACGCCAGCGACCTCGGCATCGGGGTGCTGACGCTCTACAGCTTCTCGACCGAGAACTGGCGCCGGCCGCAGGCCGAGGTCAGCTTCCTGATGGGGCTGCTCAGGCATTTCGTCGAGAAGGACCTCGCCGAGCTCTCCGCCGCCAATGTACAGGTGCGCATCATCGGCAGCCGGCAGGATCTGGCACCGGATCTGCGCCGCCTCGTCGAGCATGCCGAGGCGCGCACCCGCGGCAATACCGGCCTGATCCTGGCGATCGCCTTCAATTACGGCGCGCGCGACGAGATCGTCCGCGCCGCCCGCGCCCTGGCCGCCGATGCCGTGGCCGGACGCATCGAGCCCTGCGCCATCGACGAGGCCGCGCTCTCCGCGCGGCTCGACACCCATGACCTGCCCGATCCCGAGCTGGTGATCCGCACCTCGGGCGAGACCCGCATCTCGAATTTCCTGCTCTGGCAGGCGGCCTATGCCGAATTCGTCTTCACTCCGGTGATGTGGCCGGATTTCGACCGCGCCGCCTTCGAGGACGCGCTGGCGCAGTACCGGCAGCGCGAGCGCCGCTTCGGCGGTCTCTCGATGCCGTCAGACCGCAGCGTGGGCGTGGCGTGAATGGGCCTCTCCCCGCGTCCGCGCCGGGCTCGAGCGAGCTGAGGCGGCGGGTCGTCTCGGCGCTCGTCCTCGCAGCCGTCGTCCTCGCCCTGACCCTGTGGGGCGGCTGGCCGTTCCGGCTGGCCTGGGTGCTGGTCGCGGGCCTTGTCGCCTATGAATGGTTTTCCATCGTCAGCCGCGCCAATGCGGTGGCGGCCGGGGCCGGGGTCGTCCTGGCCGGGCTCGTCCTGGCCGTGCTGCCGGTTTCGGCGGGAGCCGTGGCGGGCGTGACCGCCGGCGCCGCCCTGCTCGGGGCGCTGGCTGCGCCCTTCGTCCGGGCGCGGCTGCCGCTCGAACTCTGCGGCGTCGCCTACGCGCTCGCCTTCGCCATGGTCACGCCGGCCCTGCGCGACCGGCCCGCGGTCGGGCTCGCCCTGATCCTGTGGAGCTTCGCGGTCGTCTGGCTGACCGACATCGCCGCCTATTTCTCCGGTCGGCGGTTCGGCGGGCCGAAGCTGATGCCGCGCGTCAGCCCCAAGAAGACCTGGTCCGGCGCCATCGGCGGCACGCTGGCCGGCACGCTGGCGGGCGTCCTGGTCTGGAGCTGGGCGGCCGGCGGCGCGCCTGCCGCGAGCGGCCGGGTGCTCGCGGCCTCGCTCGTCGCCTCGGTCGCCAGCCAGGCCGGCGACCTCTACGAATCCGCGCTCAAGCGCCGTTTCGGCACCAAGGATTCGAGCGGCCTCATTCCCGGCCATGGCGGCTTCCTCGACAGGCTCGACGGCTATTGGGCGGTGCTGGTGCTGGCCGGGCTTGTTCTCTTCGCCTTCCAAGCCGATTTCTGAACCGATGTCGCTTCGCACCGTCACGCTTCTGGGAGCGACCGGCTCCGTCGGCCGGTCCGTGCGCGACGTCGTCGCCGAGAACCCGCAGCGATTGGCCATCGGCAGCGTGGTGGCCGGGCGCGACGCCGAAGCGCTCGCCCATGTCGCGATCGAGACCGGGGCGTGCTTCGCCGCCTTGGCCGACGAGGCCGCCGGCGGGGCGCTGAAGCAGGCGCTGGCCGGTACCGGAATCGCGAGCGGGGCAGGGCGCATGGCCGTGCTCGAGGCGGTCGCCCGGCCGGCCGACATCGTCGTCAGCGCGATCGCGGGCGCGGCGGGGCTGGAGGCGACCTTCGCCGCGCTCGTGCCCGGCCGGGTCATCGCCCTCGCCAACAAGGAAAGCCTCGTCTGCGCCGGCGAGGCCGTTATGGCGCGCGCCGCCGCCGTCGGTGCCCGGATGCTGCCGCTCGATTCCGAGCACAACGCCCTGTTCCAGGTGCTCGGCGCGGAGCCGCTCGATTCGATCCGCGGCATGACGCTGACCGCCTCCGGCGGGCCGTTCCGAAGCTGGAGCGCGGAAGAGATCGCCCGGGCCCGGCCCGAACAGGCGCTGAAGCACCCGAACTACGCCATGGGCGCCAAGATCACCGTCGATTCCGCCAGCCTGATGAACAAGGGGCTCGAGGTGATCGAGGCCCGCTTCCTCTTCGGCCTGCGCGCGGAGCAGCTCGACGTTCTGGTGCATCCGCAGCAGGTCGTGCACGGGCTCGTCACCTTCCGGGACGGCTCGGTCAGCGCCGGCATGGCGGTGCCCGACATGCGGGTCGCGGCGGCGCATTGCCTCGGCATCGACGGCCGCCTCGACGCGCCGCCGGCCCGCTTCCTCGACCTCGCCGCGGGCGAGCCGCTGAGCTTCGAGCGGCCCGATCTGGAGCGCTTCCCGGCGCTCGGCCTGGCATTGGCGGCCCTGGCGGAGGGCGGCGCGAAGCCCGCCATCCTCAACGCCGCGAACGAGGTGGCGGTCGCGGCCTTCCTGGCGGGGCGGATCGGGTTCCCGGGCATCGCCGCGCTCGTCGCGGAGGTCTGCGCCCGCGATTGCGGCGGCTTCGGCACCCCGCGCGACGTCGCGGAGGCGCTCGCCATTGACCATGACGCGCGGCGACGGGCCGCCTCGCTCTTGTCGCAAGCCCGGTTCACTGTCACCTAACGGGGAGGAGCAGGAGAGTTCGATGGAAATCTTGGGGTCGATCGGCAGCGCGGGACATTTCCTGCTCGGATATCTGGTGCCGTTCCTGTTCGTGCTGACCTTGGTCGTCTTCGTCCACGAGCTCGGCCATTTCCTGGTCGGCCGCTGGTGCGGCGTCGACGTGAAGACCTTCTCCATCGGCTTCGGCCGCGAGCTCTTCGGCTTCCATGACAGGCACGGCACGCGCTGGCGCTTCGCGCTGATCCCGCTCGGCGGCTACGTCAAGTTCTCCGGCGACGCCGATGCGGCCAGCGCTCCGGACGACGAGGCGGTCGGGCGCATGTCGCCGCAGGAGCGGGCGCGCTCCTTCCCGGCGCAGTCGATCGGCGAGCGCGCCGCCATCGTCGCCGCCGGCCCGATCGCCAATTTCCTGCTCGCGATCCTGATCTTCGCCGGGTCGGCCTTCATCTTCGGCAAGCAGGTGCTGACGCCGCGCGTCGACGCGGTCGTCGCCGGCAGCGCCGCCGAGCGCGCCGGTCTGCTGCCGGGCGATCTCGTCGTCGCCATCGACGGGCAGCCGATCCACAGCTTCTCCGACATGCAGCGCATCGTCTCGACCCGGCCCGACGAGATCCTCTCCATCACCCTCGCGCGCGGCGCCGACACGGTGACGCTGCCGGTGACGCCGGCGCTGGTCGAGATGGATTCCCCACTCGGCAAGCAGCGCATCGGCGTGATCGGCGTCAAGGCCTCGCCCAAGCCCGAGGACTGGACGACCCAGCGCTTCGGCCTCGCCGATTCCGTCAGGCAGGGCTTCACCGAGAGCTGGTTCATCGTCGCGCAGACCTATGACTACGTCGCCAAGCTGGTCCGCGGCCGGGCCTCGACCGACCAGCTCTCCGGCCCGATTCGGATCGCGCAGGTCTCCGGCGCTGTGGCCCAGAACGCCGGCCTGCTCGGCCTGATCAACCTCGCCGCCATCCTCTCGGTCTCGATCGGCCTGATGAACCTGCTGCCGGTGCCCATGCTCGATGGCGGGCACCTGCTGTTCTATCTCTACGAGGCGGTGCGCGGCCGGCCGCTCAGCCCGCGCGCCCAGGAGATCGGCTTCCGCCTCGGCCTCGCCCTGGTGCTGATGCTGATGCTGTTCGTGACCTGGAACGACCTCGTCCACGTCAAGGGCCTGCTCTGACCGGCTGCCGCGGCGCCGCTTTGGGGCGGAATCACGGCGGCCCGCGTGGCGCCCCGGCAACGAAGCCTTTAAAAATACTTTATTAACGATGATGCCGGTTTGCACCTCGCAGGAAACTTTGTAGAAGCGATTGCACTGCAAATCTCGCCCTGCCGCGATCCTCCGGATGGCGGACCCCTGTTGGGGTGGTGACCAGAGAAATGGAATAGGCGACCCGATGACGTCGACCCAAAAGAGCCGGACGACCAAGGCGCGGCTCTCTCGATCGATCGGACTTTCGGCCCTGATCTTGGCCGTGAGTGGTGGCGTAGCGTTCGCGCAGGCCGTGGTTGTCCACGGCAACCGGCGCGTCGATGCCGAGACGATCCGCTCCTATGCCGTGGGCCGTGAGAATCCGCAGGAGATTCGCGAGGGCCTGCTGGCGACCGGGCTGTTCAGCAGCGTCCAGGTCAGCCGCCGCGGCGCGCAGACCGTGATCTCCGTCAAGGAGCAGGGCGGGACCATCAACCGCGTCGCCTTCGAGGGCAATCGCCGCCTGAAGAGCGACCAGCTTTCGCCGCTGGTGCAGTCCAGGGCGGGCGGTCCGCTCAGCCAGGACCTCATCAATTCCGACGTCGAGCGCCTGCGCGAGGCCTATCGCCGCGCCGGCTACGGCCTGTCCTCGGTCAGCGGCCGCATCGCGCCGCTGCCGAACGGCCGGCAGGACGTCGTCTTCACCATCAACGAGAGCGGCAAGACCGGCATCAAGTCGATCAACTTCGCCGGCAACAGCGCCTATTCGGCCGGCCGCCTGCGCGGGCTGATGACCTCGACCGAGTCGAACTTCCTGAGCTGGGTCAAGACCTCCGACGTCTACGATCCGGACCGGATCAATTCCGACCTCGAGCTGATCCGCCGCTTCTATCTGAAGAACGGCTATGCCGACTTCCAGATCGTCAACAACAGCGCTCGCTTCGACGAGGCGGCCGGCGGCTGGGTGATCGACATCCAGGTCGAGGAAGGCCCGCAATACAAGGTCGGCAATGTCAGCGTCGACTCGTCGGTGCCGGGCGTCGATGCGGCGCGCCTGCAGCGTTATCTGGCGACCTCGACGGGCGATACCTACAACGCCGAGGCGGTCGAGAAGTCGCTCGTCGCCCTGACCACCGAGGTCAATCGCGAGGGGCATGCCTTCGCCCAGGTCCGCCCGCGCGGCGACCGCGACGCGGCCGGCCATCTGATCGGCATCACCTATGTCGTCGACGAGGGGCCGCGCGTCTATGTCGAGCGCATCAATGTGCGCGGCAACACCCGCACCCGCGACTACGTCATCCGCCGCGAGCTCGATCTCGGCGAGGGCGACGCCTACAACAAGGTCATGGTCGACCGGGCCGAGCGTCGCCTGAACAATCTCGGCTTCTTCAACAAGGTCCGCATCACCAACGAGCCCGGCTCGGCGCCGGACCGCGTCGTCGTCAACATCGACGTCGAGGACAAGGCCACCGGCTCCTTCTCGATCGCCGGCGGCTATTCGACCTCGGACGGCATGATCGGCGAGGTCTCGCTGTCGGAATCGAACTTCCTCGGCCGCGGCCAGTTCGTCCGCATCGCCGGCACGCTCGGCCAGCGCACACAGGGCATCGATTTCTCCTTCACCGAGCCGTATTTCCTCGGCTACCGGGTGGCGGCGGGCTTCGACCTGTTCTCGAAGTACAACGACAACTATCATATCGGCCGCTTCGAGAGCCGGGTGACCGGCGGTCAGGTCCGCTTCACCTTCCCGATCACGGAAGAGTTTTCGGTCACGCCGCGCTACTCGCTCTATGTGACCGACATCAAGATCCCGAACGACTACAACCGGCCCTATAACGACTGTACCTATCCGATCCCGGGCATCACCCCCGGAACGGCGGGCGCGATCGGCTCGGATTCCTATTACAACTGCATCACCAACGGCGAAGCCAGCGTCGCGGTCAAGGAAGCGCAGGGCTCGACCCTGACCTCGCTCGTTGGCCTGAACTTCAACTACAACTCGCTGGACAGCACGCAGAACCCCCGCAACGGCTTCATCGCGGAGCTGAAGCCGGAGTTCGCCGGTCTTGGCGGCGACTCGAAGTTCCTGCGCATCGCGGCCGATGCGCGCTATTATCGCGAGATCTTCGACGACGTCGTCGGCTTCATCCGTGTCCAGGGCGGTCACGTTCAGGCGACCAGCGGCAATCTCCGCATGGCCGACCATTACTTCCTCGGCCCGACCCTCGTTCGCGGCTTCGCGCCGTCCGGCATCGGCCCGCGCGACGTGATGAACGACCCGACGGCGAACGCGCTCGGCGGCACGACCTATTTCGGCGGCACGCTCGAGGTTCAGTTCCCGATCTGGGGGCTGCCGCGCGATATCGGCCTGCGCGGCGCGATCTTCGCGGATGCCGGTACGCTGTTCAATTACGACGGTGGCACGAAGTCGGTGCTGGGCAACTGCCCGGCGGGCACGGAGGCGCGCGCCTTCAACGTCCTTACCGGCGGTGCGCAGTCGAACATCGCCTGCGTGCGTGACAAGAACGTGCTGCGTTCGTCGATCGGCGCCTCGATCCTGTGGCAGTCGCCGCTGGGGCCGATCCGCTTCGACTACGCCTATGCGCTCACCAAGGATGACGGCCAGTGGGGTACGCTGAACGGCATCTCCGGCAAATACGGCGGTGACCGCACCCAGGCCTTCCGCTTCTCGGGCGGCACGCGCTTCTGACGGGGCGGGGCTTCGGCCCCGCTTCGGATATCCCGATGGCAGATCCTGTTTTCTTTCCGTTCGCAACCTCGCTGGATTTCGGCGAGGTTGCAGGCATTTCGGGTGCCTCCTTGCCCGAGGGCGCCGATGCGGCGCGCCGGATCGAGGGCGCGGCCGCGCTGGAGACGGCCGGGCCGGCCGATCTGGCCTATATGGACAACCCGAAATATGTCGAGGCGCTGGCCGGCACCAGGGCAGGGCTCTGCCTGGTTTCGCCACGCTTTGCCGACCGTGTGCCGGCCGGCACGGTCGCGCTGGTCTCGCCGGCGCCCTACCATGCCTTCGCCCGAGTGCTTTCACGCTTCTTTCCGAGCGCGCTGCGGCCTGAATCTGTCTTCGCGTCGCAGGGCGTCGCGCCCGGCGCGATCGTCCACCCCACCGCTGTGCTCGAGGCCGGGGTCACCGTCGATCCGGGAGCCGTGATCGGACCGGGCGCGGAGATCGGGGCGGGCACCGTCGTTGCTTCTCACGCCGTCATCGGCCCGCAGGTCCGGATCGGGCGCAACTGCTCGATCGGTGCCGGCTGCACGATCCAGGCCGCGCTTGTCGGCAACCGGGTGATCGTCCATCCCGGCGCCCGCATCGGGCAAGACGGCTTCGGTTTCGCCATGAGCCCGAAAGGCCATATGAAGGTGCCGCAGATCGGCCGGGTCATCGTCCAGGACGATGTCGAGATCGGCGCCAACAGCACGATCGACCGCGGCGCCAGCCGCGACACGGTGATCGGCGAGGGCACCAAGATCGATAACCTCGTCCAGATCGGCCATAACTGCGTCATCGGCCGCCATTGCGTGATCTGCGCCCAGGTCGGGCTCGCCGGCTCCTCGACGCTGGAGGACTTCGTCGTCCTCGGCGGCCAGGTCGGACTCGCCGGCCATCTGACGGTCGGCGCCGGGGCGCAGGTCGCGGCCCAGAGCGGCGTCGCCGGCGATATTCCGCGCGGCGCCCGTTTCGGCGGCTATCCGGCGCAGCCGGCCTTGAGCTGGGCGCGCGAAAGCGCCTGGCTGAAGGCGGCGGTGGCGCGGCGCGGCCGCAAGGGAGACGACGTTCGGGACTGACGGGACGGAAAGCGCGTGCCTTCGCGGTTCCAGCGGGGCGGGCCGAGATTCCTGTTGCCGAACCCGGCTCCTTTCCGGCAAAGGGACGTGAAATCCGAGAGGCCCGTCAGCGCCGGGGACCAGGCGCGGCAGGCCGATAGCTCAAACGGCGCGAGGGCAGGGACAGCGCGCCGCAGTTGTGGAGAACAGGGGCGATGAGCGAAACGAAGACGACGCTGGATGTGATCGACATCCAGAAGATCATGACGTCGATTCCGCATCGCTACCCGTTCCTGCTGGTCGATCGCGTCGTCGAGATCAACGGCGACGACAGCGGCGTCGGCATCAAGAACGTCACCGTCAACGAACCACAATTCACTGGCCATTTTCCGGAGCGGCCGGTCTTTCCGGGCGTGCTGATGATCGAGGGCATGGCGCAGACGGCCGGCGTGCTGGTGGTCAACGCGCGCGCCGTCGGCGAGCAGCAGGTCAATTCGGTGCTCTTCACCACCATCGACAAGGCCAAGTTCCGCAAGCCGGTCGTTCCGGGCGATCAGATCCGCTTCCATCTCACCAAGCTCGCCCGCCGGCGCAACATCTGGTTCTACCGCGGCGAGGCCAAGGTCGACGGCGTCCTCGTCGCCGAGGCCGAGATTTCGGCCATGGTGGCCTGAGCGGTCGGCGGCGCCAGCAAGGTCAATGAGCTTTCGATGAGCACCAGCATTCATCCCATGTCGATCGTCGACCCCAGGGCGCAGCTCGGGGACGGGGTGGTCGTCGGTCCCTTCTGCACGGTCGGCCCGGATGTGGTGCTCGGCGAGGGGGTCGAGCTGGTCAGCCATGTCGTGCTCGCCGGCCGCACCACGGTCGGCGCGCGCACGCGGATCTATCCCTTCGCCTCGATCGGCCATCCGCCGCAGGACGTGAAATACCGCGGCGAGCCCTCGACCCTGACGATCGGCGCCGACTGCCAGATCCGCGAAGGTGTCACCATGAACCCCGGCACCGAGGGCGGCGGCATGGAAACCGTGGTCGGCGACCGCTGCTTCTTCCTGGCCAATTCCCATGTCGGCCATGACTGCCGGCTCGGCAACAACATCATCTTCTCGAACAACGTGATGTGCGCCGGGCACGTCACCATCGGCAATTTCGCCATCCTGAGCGGCGGCTGCGGCATCCAGCAATTCGTCCGCATCGGCGACCACGCCTTCATCGGCGGCGGCGCCGGGGTGATGAGCGACGTCATTCCGTTCGGCACGGTCCGCGACAATCCCGCCCATCTGGCCGGACTCAACCTGATCGGCCTCAAGCGGCGCGGGTTCACGCGCGAGCAGATCAACGAATTGCGCCGGGCCTATCGGCTGCTCTTCGCCGACGAAGGCACGCTCTCGGAGCGGGTCGAGGATGTGGCGAGCCAGTTCGCGGATCATCCCCTGGTTCACGAGATTCTCGATTTCATCAGGGAAGGCGGCGACAAGGCGCTGTGCGTGCCGCGTGACGTCACCGTACCGGATCGGTGACGCGCCCGGCCGGCCTCGCCGGGGCCCCCGTCGCGCTTCTGGCCGGCGGCGGCGATTTTCCGATTGACCTGACGCGAATCCTCGTCGGCCGCGGCGAGAGCGTCTTCGTCGCCGCGCTCGACGGCGTCGCCGATCCGCAGTCGTTTCCGGGTGCGGAAGTCCGGATGATGCGCCTCGGCCAGCTCGGCAGCCTGCTCGACGAACTGCGCCGCCGCCGCATCGGCGACGTCGTGATGCTGGGCGGCCTGCCGCGACCGAGCTTCGGCGCGCTGCGGCCCGAGCTGGCGACGCTGAAATACTTGCCTTATTTCGCCCGCGCCTTTCGCGGCGGCGACGACCACCTGCTCAGGAGGGTGGTGCGCTTCTTCGAGGATTACGGCTTCCGGGTCCACGGTCCGGCCGAGATCGCGCCGGAGCTGGCGGCTCCGCTCGGGCCGCTCGGTTCGCTGCGCGCCAACGAGGTCCAGCGCGAGCTGTTCCTGCGCGGCTTCTCGCTGCTCGACGCGCTTTCGCCCTTCGATATCGGGCAGGCCGCGATCCTCGCCGACCATCGCGTTGTCGCCGTCGAGGCGGCGGAGGGAACCGACGAGATGATCGCGCGCGTGGCCGACCTCGTGGCGCGCCGGAAGCTCAGGCTGGACAAGCGGGACGGGGTGCTGGTCAAGGCGCCCAAGACCGGCCAGGATCTGCGCGTCGACATGCCGGCGATCGGGCCCCAGACTCTGCACAACATCGCCCTTGCCGGGCTTTCCGGCATCGCGCTCAGGGCCGGGCAGGTACTGGTCGGCGATCGCGCCGGCCTCGGCCGCCTCGCGGACGAGCTCGGCCTGTTCGTCGAAGGGGTTGTCTGATGCGTCCGTTTCGCCTGGCCATTATCGCCGGGGAGGCCTCCGGCGATGCGCTGGCCCTGCGCTTCCTCGGCGCCCTGCGCCAGCGCCTCGGCGCGCGCGAGATCGAATTGCGCGGCGTCGGCGACCACGGCCTGCCGGAAGCCGGGCTGAAGCCGTTCTTCCCGCAAGCCGACATCGCCGTGATGGGCTTCGCCCCGGTGATCGCCCGCCTGCCGCTGTTGCTGCGCCGCATGGAGGATGCGGCGCGAGGCGTCGTCGCCTTCCAGCCCGACCTGCTGCTCACCATCGACAGCCCCGATTTCTGCCTGCGCGTCGCGCGGAAGGTGAGGGCGCGGGCGCCCGGAATCCCGATCGTGCACTGGGTCTGCCCCAGCGTCTGGGCCTGGCGCTCCGGCCGCGCCCCGGCGATGGCGCCACATATCGACCGCATCCTTGCCCTGTTGCCGTTCGAGCCTGATGCGCTCGCCCGGCTGCGCGGCCCTGAGACGGTCTATGTCGGCCATCCGCTGATGGAGCGGCTCGCCGAGTTCCGGCCCGGCAACGCGATCGAGCGGACCTCGCGCGACGATGCGGCGCGGCCGCTCGTCCTCGTCCTGCCGGGCAGCCGCCGGGCGGAGATCAGGCACATCATGCCGGTCTTCGGCGAGGCGGTCGCCCGCATCGCCGCCTCCGCGCCCGGAGCGCGCTTCGTCCTGCCGGCCGTCGCCCGCCTCCAGCCGATGATCGCCGAGATGGTCGCCGGATGGCCCGTCCCGCCCGAGATCGTCACCGGCGAGGCCGCCAAGCTCGCGGCCTTCCGCAACGCGCGAGCCGCCCTCGCGACCTCCGGCACCGTCACCCTGGAGCTCGCTCTGGCGGAAATCCCCACGGTCGCGGCCTATCGCGCCGCCGCCTGGGAGATCGCCATCGCCCGCCGCCTGGTCAAGCTGCCGAGCGTGATCCTGCCCAACCTGATCCTCGGTCGCAACATCGTGCCGGAATTCATCCAGGACGAGGCGACCCCGGACGCGCTGAGCCGCCACCTGCTGGCGCTGCTGCCCGAGGGAGCCGAGCGCCAGGCCCAGAGCGGCGGCTTCGCCGAGCTCGAGGCGATCATGCGCTCGGCCGGCCCCAGCCCCGCCGCCAATGCGGTGGAGGCGGCCCTGGCGGTGGTCCAGGCCCGCAGCGGCAAGGCCGTTCTGGCGGGCTGAGCGCCGGCCTCGCGCAGTCCTCCGGCCGCGGCCGCCGCGCACGGAGGGGCATGCCGGGGCCGGGCGAACGCGCTTCACTCCGCCCCGCCGCCCTCCTCATGCTGTTCGCCGCGACGAACCGGAGCCCGCATGAAAAAAGGGCGCGGCCGAAGCCGCGCCCTCGTTTCCGGGTTCGGAGCCGCGCTCAGCGGCGGCCGATCGGCGTGTAGTCGCGCTGCGGCGAGCCGGTGTAGAGCTGGCGCGGGCGGCCGATCTTCTGGGACGGGTCCTCGATCATCTCCTTCCACTGCGCGATCCAGCCGACGGTACGGGCGACGGCGAACAGCACGGTGAACATCGAGGTCGGGAAGCCCATCGCCTTCAGCGTGATGCCCGAATAGAAGTCGATGTTCGGGTAGAGCTTCTTCTCGATGAAGTACTCGTCATGCAGCGCGATGCGCTCCAGCTCGATCGCGACGTCGAGCAGCGGATCGTCCTTGATGCCGAGCTCGTTCAGCACCTCATGCGTGGTCTTCTGCATGATCTTGGCGCGCGGGTCGTAGTTCTTGTAGACCCGGTGGCCGAAGCCCATCAGGCGGAACGGATCGTTCTTGTCCTTGGCCTTGGCGATGTATTTCGGGATGTTCTCGACCGTCCCGATCTCCTCCAGCATCTTCAGCGCCGCCTCGTTGGCGCCGCCATGGGCGGGGCCCCAGAGGCAGGCCGTGCCGGCCGCGATGCAGGCGAAGGGATTGGCGCCCGAGGAGCCGGCGAGGCGGACCGTCGAGGTCGAGGCGTTCTGCTCGTGGTCGGCGTGCAGGATGAAGATCCGGTCGAGCGCCCGCGAGAGCACCGGGTTGACCTTGTATTCCTCAGCCGGGACCGCGAAGCACATGCGCAGGAAGTTCGAAGTGTAGTCCAGCGAGTTCAGCGGATACACGAAGGGCTGGCCGACCGAGTACTTGTAGGCCATCGCCGCCAGCGTCGGCACCTTGGCGACCATGCGCATCGAGGCGATCATCCGCTGGTGCGGGTCCGAGATGTCGGTCGAGTCGTGGTAGAAGGCCGACATTGCGCCGATCGAGCCGACCATCACCGCCATCGGATGGGCGTCGCGGCGGAAGCCCTGGAAGAAGCGGGCCATCTGCTCGTGCACCATGGTGTGGCGCGTGATGCGGTAGTCGAAATCGGCCTTCTGCGCGGCGGTCGGCAGCTCGCCGTAAAGCAGCAGGTAGCAGGTCTCGAGGAAGTCGCCATGCTCGGCGAGCTGCTCGATCGGGTAGCCGCGGTAGAGCAGCACGCCGGCGTCGCCGTCGATATAGGTGATCTGCGACTCGCAGCTCGCCGTCGAGGTGAAGCCGGGATCGTAGGTGAACATGCCCGTCTGGGCGTAGAGCTTGGCGATGTCGATGACGGCGGGGCCGACCGACCCTTCCTTGATCGCCATGTCGACGGTCTTGTCGCCGACCTTAAACTGGCTGGTATTTCCGCTCATCGATACCGATCCTTTCAAGGCTCGCTGCCGTTCAGCCGCCTTTTCCGTGCCCCGTCCGCGGCGCTCTGCGGGCAGTCCTTCATCCGAGCGGGCCGACGTGACGAGAGCATGTCAGCGGGAGGGGCTATGGCAATGCATGCGACTGATGGACAAGCAATATTCGCACGTCGCACCGTGTCACGGCGCAATGCACTTGCGCGTCACTAGACCATTTGCCCCATGCATTCAACAGAGCCGAAAGGCGGTTCACGCCGCCTTCCGCGCATGCCTGGGCCACCGCGGCGGCCTCGCTCCGGCGCCGTTTCAGCCCTGATCGGCCAGCCGCGCCAGGGTCTCCTCGCGGCCGAGAACCGCCATGACGTCGAACAGCCCCGGCGACATCGCGCGCCCCGTCAGCGCAGCCCGCAGCGGCTGCGCCGCCTGGCCGAGCTTGATGCCGGTTTCCTCGACATAGGCGCGGACCGCGGCCTCCAGCGGCGCCGGCGCCCATTCCGCCACGGCGGCGAGCCTGGCGGCGATCGCCGGCAGGCGCCCGCGCGCGGTCTCGTCGAGCAGGCCGCGGGCCTTGTCGTCGAGCTGCAGCGGGCGCTGCGCATAGAGATAGAAGGCGCTGTCGAGCAGTTCGATCAGCGTCTTGGCGCGCTCCTTCAGTCCCGGCATGGCCGCGAGGAACTTCGCTTCCAGCTCGGGCGAGAGCGTCGGCGCCAGCCCTCGCGCCGGGCCGATCTCGGGCAAGATCACCTTCAGCGCCTCGAGCAGATCACGATCGCTCGACTGGCGCATGTAGAGCCCGTTCAGGTTCTCCAGCTTGGCGTAGTCGAAGCGCGCCGGCGAGCGGCCGATCGAGGAGAGGTTGAACAGCTCGATCATCTCCTGCGTCGAGAAGATCTCCTGGTCGCCATGGCTCCAGCCCAGCCGCAGCAGATAGTTGCGCAGCGCCACCGGAAGGTAGCCCATCGAGCGATAGGCGTCGACGCCGAGCGCGCCGTGGCGCTTCGAGAGCTTGGCTCCGTCCGGCCCGTGGATCAGCGGGATATGCGACATGCTCGGCACGTCCCAGCCGAGCGCGTCGTAGATCTGGGTCTGGCGGGCGGCGTTGGTCAGATGGTCGTCGCCGCGGATGATGTGGGTGACGCCCATGTCGTGGTCGTCGACCACCACGGCGAGCATATAGGTCGGCGTGCCGTCCGAACGCAGCAGCACGAGGTCGTCGAGGTTCTCGTTCTGCCAGACGACGCGGCCCTGCACCTCGTCGTTCACCACGGTCTCGCCGGTCTGCGGCGCCTTGAGCCGGATCACCGGCTTGACGCCGGCCGGCGCCGTCGCCGGGTCGCGGTCGCGCCAGCGCCCGTCATAGCGCAGCGGCTTGCCCTCGGCGCGGGCCTTCTCGCGCATCTCCTCGAGCTCGGCCTGGCTCGCATAGCAATAATAGGCCTTGCCGGCGGCGAGCATCTGCTCGGCCACCTCGCGGTGACGCGCGGCGCGCTGGAACTGGTAGACGGTCTGCCCGTCCCAATCGAGGCCGAGCCATTCCAGCCCGTCGAGGATCGCGGCGATCGCGGCGTCGGTCGAGCGTTCGCGATCGGTATCCTCGATGCGCAGCAGCATCTTGCCGCCATGACGGCGGGCATAGAGCCAGTTGAACAGCGCGGTGCGGGCGCCGCCGATATGCAGGAATCCGGTCGGGGACGGCGCAAAGCGCGTGACGACGGCATTGCTCATGGAAGGCAACTCCAGCCGGGCGGCGAATCCGCCCGGGGCGAGACATGGGGAACGGCGTGCCATATCCGCCGCAGCGGGCATGACAACCGGCGCGCGCCCTGTAACATGGCTTCGCCGGGCGGTTAAGCGCTCAATGCGTAACCGGCGGCCAAAGGAACGGCTGCCGAAAGGTGGCCGTCAGGGGATGGCAGTCTGGATGGCGAGGCAAGCCGCATCGCCGGGACGCCGGGGAGCGTCGAGGGCCGTCGCCGGCATCCTGCCGGCGCGCCTGCCGCCTCTCGCCCTCGGTGGCCCGGCGCTTGCCGCGGGCTTCCGGGCGCTGGGGCGCCGGGCCGCCGCGTCGCTCGCGCTGGAAATCGAGCGCCGCCGGCCCTTCCTCTGGCTGCCGGTGGCGATGGGGCTCGGCATCCTGCTCTATTTCGCCGCCGACCGGGAGCCCGCGCTCTGGGCGCCGCTCGCCGGATTCGCGATGGCTGCGGGCCTCGCCGTCATCTTGCGCACGCGACCTGTCCTCGCCGCGATCTGCATCGCTTTCGCGGCGGCCTTTGCCGGCTTCGCAGCCGGGGTCTGGCGCACGGCCGATATCGCCGCGCCGATGCTGGAGCGGCCGCGCATCGGCAGGATGAGCGGTTTCGTCGAAAGCGTCGAGGCGCGCGACAAGGGCGCCCGGCTCGTCCTGCTGGTGACGGATATCGCCGGGCTGCCGGCCGGGAGCCGGCCGAAGCGGGTGCGGGTCAATACCCGGGGCGGCACGGTCGCGCCCGGCGACCACATCACCGCGACGGCGCGGCTCCTGCCGCCGCCGGGTCCGGCGCGGGCCGGCGGCTATGATTTCGGCCGCGACGCCTTCTTCCGCGGGCTCGGCGCTGTCGGCAGCATCTCCGGCAAGATCGCGCTCAGCCCGCCGCCGCAGGAGCGACCGTGGCGGCTTGCACTCGATGTCGCGATCGACAAGGCCCGCAACGCCCTGACGGAGCGGATCGCCGGCGTCGGCGGCGGGCAGGGCGGGGCGGTGGCCGCGGCCCTCGTCACCGGCAAGCGCGGCCTGATCACCGAGGCGACCAACAACGACCTGCGCGCCGCCGGCATCTATCACATCGTCTCGATCTCCGGCCTGCACATGGTGCTGGCGGCGGGGACGATCTTCTGGCTGGTGCGGGCCCTGCTGGCCCTGTCGCAGACGCTGGCGCTCGGCTGGCCGGTGAAGAAGCTCGCGGCGCTCGCCGCCATGCTCGGCGCCACGGCCTATTGCATCTTCTCCGGCAGCGACGTCGCCACCGAGCGCTCGCTGATCATGACGCTCGTCATGCTGGGCGCGATCCTGGTCGACCGGGCGGCGCTCAGCATGCGCAACCTCGCCCTCGCCGCGATCATCGTGCTGCTGCGCGAGCCCGACGCGCTGCTCGGGCCGAGCTTCCAGATGTCCTTCGGCGCGGTCGCCGCGCTGATCGCCTTCGCCGAGCGCTGGGACCGGCGCGACCCGTCGCAGCCGCCATCGCTCCTGCCCTGGCCGCTGCGGGCGCTCTGGAGCGCCTCGCTCGGCATCCTCGTCACCACCATCCTGGCCACGGCCGCGACCGCGCCTTTCGGCGCCTTCCACTTCCAGACCTTCAATCCCTTCGGCCTGCTCGGCAACGCCATGGCGCTGCCCTTCGTCTCGCTCTGCGTGATGCCGGCGGCGGTGTTCGGCGTGATCGCCTATCCTTTCGGGCTGGACTGGCCGGCCTGGGCGCTGATGGGGCTGGCCTCGGAGATCGTGCTCAAGGTCGCGCATTGGGTCGCGACCATCGACCACTCGACCGTGACCGTCGCGGCCTTCGGCCCCGGCGTCCTGCTCGCCTTCGTCGTCTCGCTGCTCTGGCTCACGCTCTGGACCACCGGTCTGCGCTGGCTCGCCCTGGTCCCGCTGGTGCTCGGCGTCGCCTTCGCGGCGAAGCCGGAGCGGCCGGAGATCCTGATCGAGCGCGACGGTTCCGGCATCGCCGTGCGCGGCAGCGACGGCCGCCTGGCGATCGCCGGCCGGCCGAGCCGCTTCGTGATCCAGCAATGGCTCGCCTCCGACGGCGACGACCGCTCGCCGGACGATGCCGGCCTGCGCGGCGGCGTCGCCTGCGACAGCGGCGCCTGCATCGTCCGCACCGCCGACGGGCGCAGCGTCTCCTATGCGCGCGACCGGATCGCGATCATCGAGGACTGCCGCCGCGCCGACCTCGTCGTCACCAATATTCCGTGGAGCGCGCCTTGCGCCGCGATGCTGGTCGACCGCATGGCCCTGTCGCGCGATGGGGCGACCTCGCTCCATCGCAGCCCAGGCGGCTGGAGAAGCGATTCCTCGGAGGCCGGCTCAGGCGACCGCCCATGGAGCCGCCGCAAGCCGCCGGCTCCGGCGCAGCCGGCTGCTGTACGGACACAGCCCTTGCCGGCCAGCCCGACCGACAGCGACCCGGACCCGCTCTAGCTCATCGCGCGTCCTTTCGGACGCGGTAACGATGATCTCTCTCCTTGCTGGTGCGTCGGATTTCTCCGAAAAGTGGATTCAACTTTTCGGTCCGATGCTCTAGGAGCGCGCCGACTTAACGCGGAACCGCACCGTCAATCCGGGCAAGCCGCGCGAGCGGCGCCGATCCAGGGTCCAGGCCCGAGCCGTCAGAAACGGATACCAGGTTCCCGCTCCGACCCGGATGACAGCTCCGCCCGGGATGACCTCTGCGGTGCGTTCACGAAGCGGATCGGATCACGACCCGCCGGTCGATAGGTGGCTCAGTAACGGCGCAGCAGGTTGACGAGGCGGCCCTGGATCTTGACGCGGTCGGGGCCGAGGACGCGGGTCTCATAGGCCGGGTTGGCGGCTTCGAGCGCGATCGAGGAGCCGCGCCGGCGCAGGCGCTTCAGCGTCGCTTCCTCGTCGTCGATCAGGGCGACGATGATGTCGCCGGTATTGGCGGTGTCCTGCCGGCGGATGACGACGGTGTCGCCGTCGAGGATGCCGGCCTCGACCATCGAATCGCCCCGCACCTCCAGCGCGTAATGCTCGCCCGAGCCCAGCATGTCGGGCGGCAGTGAGACCGTATGGCTGCGGCTCTGGATCGCCGAGATCGGCGTGCCGGCGGCGATGCGCCCCATCACCGGGATCGAGACCGGCGCCCGGGCATCCTCTTCGGCCGAAGCGGGGCGGGGCTTGGCAAGGTTGGGCGACGCGACGAGGCCGCCCTGTACCACGGCGGGGTTGAAGCGCCGCGGCTGTGGGCCGCCGAGCCCTTCCGGCATCTTGATGACCTCGAGCGCCCGCGCCCGGTTGGGCAGGCGGCGGATGAAGCCGCGCTCCTCCAGAGCCATGATCAGGCGGTGAATGCCGGATTTCGAGCGCAGGTCGAGCGCGTCCTTCATCTCGTCGAAGGAAGGGGGCACGCCGCTTTCGCGCAAGCGTTCCTGGATGAAGCGCAGGAGTTCGTGTTGCTTGCGTGTCAGCATGATCGTCGCCGGCGCTCCCCAAGGCGGTTCGGTGCAGATTCGAAACAAAGCCAGAACACTATAGCTGTTCGCCTTGTGTTCCGCAAGGAGCCGCTAGCGCAGGCGCAGCACCCGGCAGGCTTCGCCTTTATTAGCCGGCTTCGCATGGGCGGGCCTGATCGTCAGGGCCCTGGCCCGGGCGAGGGTGCCGAGCATCGAGGAATCCTGCTTGTCGAACGGTGTCGCGACCCATCCCGCCGGAGTCAGGGCGAGATCGGAGCGGACATAGTCCTCGCGCTCGTCGTTAGCCGGCATGTCTTTTCCGAGAATCGCGGGGATGGCGCGGCTGCGGTCGGGCTCGGGCATGCCGAGCAGGGCTTCGATCAGCGGCAGCACGAAGAGATGGCCGCAGACGATCGAGGAGACGGGATTGCCCGGGAGGCCGAGCACGACCATGCGCCCGAGCCGCCCGGTCATCATCGGCTTGCCGGGGCGCATTGCGATCTTCCAGAAACCGAGGCTCATCCCGGCCCGCGTCAGGGCCTCCTGCACGAGGTCGTGGTCGCCGACCGAGGCGCCGCCCAGCGTGATCAGGACATCGGCCTCCGCCGCCTGCGCGGCGCCGATCCGGGCGGCGAGGTCGTCATGGTCGTCGCGGGCGATGCCGAGATCGAGGGCTTCGCCGCCGGCCTTCTCGACCAGCGCCAGCAGCGAGAAGGAATTCGAGGCGACGATCTGGTCCGGCCCGGTGGGCTGGCCCGGCGTCACCAGTTCGTCGCCGGTGGCCAGGATCGCGACGCGCGGTTTGCGGCGCACGCGCAGCTCCGGATGGCCCATGGCGGCGGCGAGCCCGAGGGCGGCGCTGTCGAGCACGCGCCCGGCCGCGAGCGGCACGTCGCCCTCGCTGAAATCGAGCCCGGCCGGCCGCAGGAACTGGCCCTTGGCGGCCGGCACGCGCACCGTGATCGTCTCGCCCCCGACGCCCTCGGCATTCTCCTGGATGAGGATGGTGTCGGCCCCCTCCGGCATCGGCGCGCCGGTGAAGATGCGCACGGCCTCGCCCGGGCCGATGCCGCCCCGGAAGCGTCGGCCGGCCGCCGATTCCCCGATGACGCGCAGTTGTCGGCCGGCTGCCATGTCGCCGGCGCGGACGGCATAGCCGTCCATGGCGGAATTGGCGAAGGGCGGCTGCGTCCTGAGCGCCGCGACATCGGCGGCGAGCACCCGCCAGGCGCAGCGCGCCAGCGGCAGGGTCTCGCTGCCGGTCGGTCCCGGAACGCTGTCGAGCAGGGCCTTGAGCGCGACGGGAACCGGGGTGAGGGCCATGTCGGGATGCCTTTGACGATCGCGTCGGGGTTACCGGAAGGCGCGCAGGGCCTCAGCCCGCCGCGCCGGCGTCGTAGTCGCCGGATTGTCCGCCGGACTTGTGCAGCAGGCGGATATTCTCGATCCGCATCGCCCGGTCGACCGCCTTGACCATGTCGTAGACGGTAAGGCAGGCGACCGAGACGGCGGTCAGTGCCTCCATCTCGACGCCGGTCTGGCCCTTCATCCTGACCTCGGCGCGCACGCGCACGCCGGGCAGGGCCTCGTCCAGCGCGAGATCGATGGCGATCTTGCTGAGCAGCAGCGGGTGGCAGAGCGGGATCAGCTCATGGGTGCGTTTCGCCGCCATGATGCCGGCGAGCCGTGCCGTGCCGAGCACGTCGCCCTTCCTGGCGTTGCCGTCGCGAACGATCGCGACCGTCTCCGGCGCCATCACCACGCGGCCCTCGGCGATGGCGATGCGGGTCGTCTCGGCCTTGGCGCCGACATCGACCATATGCGCCGCGCCTTGCGCGTCGAGATGGCTGAGCCGGCTCACGCCGCGCTCTCGCGCGCCGCGCCGGTGAGCAGGGTCCGCGTCGCGGCGGCGACGTCGTCCTGCCGCATCAGGCTCTCGCCGACGAGGAAGCCGTTCACGCCGACCTTGTTTAGCCGCTGCACGTCGGCATGGCTGAAGATGCCGCTCTCGCCGATGACGATGCGATCGGAAGGCACGCGCGGCGCCAGCCGCTCGGTCACGGCGAGATCGACGTGGAAGCTGCGCAGGTCGCGGTTGTTGATGCCGAGCAGCCGGCTTTCGAGCGCGAGCGCCCGGTCGAGCTCGGCGTCGTCGTGCACCTCGACCAGCACGTCCATGCCGAGGGCGCGCGCGGCGTCGTTGAGCGCTCGGGCCGTGGCGTCGTCGACGCCGGCCATGATGATCAGGATGCAGTCGGCGCCCCAGGAGCGGGCCTCGTAGACCTGATAGGGATCGTAGAGGAAATCCTTGCGCAGGGCGGGCAGGCCGGAAGCCTCGCGCGCTTGCGTCAGGAAATCCGGGCGGCCCTGGAAGGAGGGCGCGTCGGTCAGCACCGAGAGGCAGGCCGCACCACCCGCCGCATAGGCGCGGGCCAGCGCCGGCGGATCGAAATCGGCCCGGATCAGGCCCTTGGACGGGCTCGCCTTCTTGATCTCGGCGATCAGCGCCGGCTCGCCCGCGGCGATCTTGCGGGCGAGCGCGTCGGCGAAGCCGTGCGGCCGGCCCGCCGCGCCGGCGCGCTTCTCGATCTCCACCTGCGGCACGGCCGCCTTGGCGGCGGCGATCTCCTGCCGCTTATAGGCTTCGATCCTGGCGAGAATGTCGGTCACGACCCATCTCCTCAGGCGTTCGAGACGGCGATCAGCTTCGCCAGAACCGCCCTGGCCTTGCCGGAATCGAGCGCGGCGGTGGCCTGGGCGAAGCCGTCCTTCAGGTCGCCCGCCTTGCCGGCGACGAGCAGCCCCGCGGCGGCGTTGAAGGCGGCGATGTCGCGGAAGGCGGTTTTCTCACCCGAGAGCGCCGCGTTCAAGGCGGCGGCGTTCTCGTCCGGCGTGCCGCCGCGCAGCTCTTCCGGCCTGGCGAGGCCGAGCCCGACATCGGCGGGGTTGATGGCGAAGCTCTCGATCCTGCCGTTCTCCAGGGAGACGACCCGGGTCGGGCCGGTGGTGGTGATCTCGTCGAGCCCGTCCGAGCCGTGCACCGCCCAGACGCGGGTGGAACCCAGCGAGGCGAGCACCTTTACCATCGGCTCCAGCCAGGTCTCGGAGAAGGCGCCGATGAGCTGGCGCCTGACGCCGGCCGGGTTGGAGAGCGGGCCTAGCAGGTTGAAGATGGTGCGCGTGCCGAGTTCGGTGCGCACCGGAGCGACATGGCGCATCGAGGCGTGGTGCGTCGGCGCGAACATGAAGCCGACGCCGGCCTCGCGGATGCAGCGCTCGGTGCCGGCGGCGTCGAGCCCGACCTTGACGCCGAGCGCGGTCAGCACGTCGGCCGCGCCCGAGCGCGAGGAGGCCGCGCGGTTGCCGTGCTTGGCGACCGGCACGCCGCAGGCCGCGGTGATGATCGAGGCCAGCGTCGAGACGTTGTAGGAGCCGGAGGAATCGCCGCCGGTGCCGACGATGTCGATCGCCTCCGGCGGCGCCTTGACGGTGAGCATCTTGCCGCGCATGGCGCCGACCGCGCCGGCGATCTCGTCGACGGTCTCGCCGCGGACGCGCAGCGCCATCAGGAAGGCGGCGGATTGCGCGTTCGTCACCTCGCCCGAAAGGATGGTGTCGAAGGCGTCGCGCGCTTCGTCGCGGGAGAGCGTCGCGCCGGTCGCCACCTTGGCGATGAAGGGTTTGAAATCGTCCATGATAACTCTGCGGAATCAGGCTGAAGGGGTCAGGGCGGCGGCGTCGCGTTCGCTCTGCCATCGCTCCGCGAGATCGAGGAAATTCCGCAGGATCGTCGCGCCATGCTCGGAAGCGATGCTTTCCGGATGGAACTGGACGCCCTGGACCGGCAGCTCCCGGTGCGAGAGGGCCATGATCAGGCCGTCATCGGTGTCGGCCTCGATGTCGAAGACCGGCGGGCAGGATTCGCGCTCGACGACGAGGGAGTGATAGCGCGTCGCCTGAAACGGGCCGTTGATGCCGCGGAACATCCCGCGCGCCCGGTGGCGGATCGGCGAGACCTTGCCATGCATCGGCACGGGGCAGCGCACGACCTTCCCGCCAAAAGCCTGGCCCATCGCCTGCAGCCCGAGGCAGACGCCGAAGATCGGCTTGACGCCCGCGCCGCGCCCGATGAGATCGAGGCAGATTCCGGCTTCGTTGGGGGTGCAGGGGCCGGGCGAGAGCACGACGGCGTCGTGCTCGCCGGCGAGCGCCTGCTCGACCGTGAGCGCGTCGTTGCGCCAGACGTCGACCTCCGCTCCCAGCCCGCCGATCAGGTGGACCAGGTTCCAGGTGAAGCTGTCGTAGTTGTCGATCAACAGAACGCGCATGGCCGGACCCGTGTATGCGGCTTGAGGTCATGCACGCTCGGGGGCGGGGTGGTCAAGTTTGGCGCGGGGAGCCCGGGACGCGCAGGAACCGCGCCGTCGTTCCAGGGCGGCCCGTAGGGCCGGGCCCGAAACCGATAGGCTTGGGAAATTGGAGCGCCAGCGTGTCGGCGGTTTTCCCGGAACGGCATCGATTCCGGGTTCCGGGCTCTTCGTCGACGCGAGGCCCCGGAATGACGAGAAGGTTTGCTCACCCCCGCGCGCTGCGCGGCATGCCGGCCGTGCGCGGCTGGGCCAGCCCCGGTGCGGTCTCGACGCCGAGCGCCGGCAGGGCGAGCGTGCGCTGGCCGCGGAAATCGACATGGCAGACGATCAGCCCGCGTTCCTCGATGTAGCCGAGGAGCCGCCGCGCCCGGCTCGGCGAATGGCTGCCATAGACCCGCGCCAGCTCCGCGTCGCTCGGGCAGGAGCCGCCCTCGATCGCGGTGCGGGCGATGAACAGGAACAGGCCCTGCAGATCCTCCGGCAAGGCGCCGGACGCCGCGACGGCGGCCTGCCAGCCTTCGCTCGCGGCGATGCTGTCGCTGACTCCGGCGCGCGCCACGGCGAGCCGGCGGCGGAATTCCTCCAGGCTCAGATGCGTGCGGCCGAGCCGGCGCATCCGGCAGCGCACGGTGAAGTCCTGGTAGAGCACGGCGATCTGGCGCGACTGCGCCTCGGGATTGGCCATCAGCTCGCGCAGGATCTCGGTCATGACCGCTTCGCGCTCTTCCGGCTCAAGCTCGATCTCCGGCTCGGGCTCCGGGAGGGGGGCAGGGCGGTAGGTCTCGATCCGGCGCAGCACCTCGGTCGGGTCGGGGCGCGGGCGCGGCGCCGGGCGCGCCGGGCGAGAGAGCGGCGGCGGCTCGTCCTCGCCGGGCGTGAAGATCAGCTTGCCGGCCTCCTCGGGCGCCTGCTCCGGCAGCGGCATCAGGCCGGGGGCGCCGCCGCGGTCCACCGAGGAGACGGCGCCGATCCGCAGCGGCAGCGGCCGCTTCGACAAGGCGGGGCCGAGCGCGACGAACTGGCCGCGCTCGAGGTCGCGGAACATCTCCGCCTGGCGCCTGTCCATGCCGAGCAGGTCGGCGGCGCGCTGCATGTCGATATCGAGGAAGGTGCGGCCCATCAGGAAGTTGGAGGCTTCCGCCGCGACGTTCTTGGCGAGCTTGGCGAGGCGCTGCGTCGCGATGACGCCGGCGAGCCCGCGCTTGCGGCCGCGGCACATCAGATTGGTCATGGCGCCGAGCGAGAGCCGGCGCGCCTCGTCGGAGGCCTCGCCCGCCATCACGGGGGCGAAGAGCTGGGCCTCGTCGACCACGATCAGCATCGGGAACCAGAGCGAGCGGTCGACGTCGAAGAGTCCGCCGAGGAAGGCGGCGGTGGCGCGCAACTGCTCGTCGGCTTCGAGGTTTTCGAGGTTGAGCACCACCGAGACGCGGTGCTGGCGCACGCGCAGCGCCACGCGCTGCAATTCGGCCTCGCCGCATTCGGCGTCGACCACGACATGGCCGAACTGGTCGGCGAGCGAGACGAAGTCGCCCTCCGGGTCGATGACGGCCTGCTGCACCAGCGGCGCGCTCTGCTCCAGCAGGCGGCGCAGCAGATGCGACTTGCCGGAGCCGGAATTGCCCTGCACGAGCAGGCGCGTCGCCAGCAACTCGGGGAGATCGAGCAGGCCGGGTTCGCCGGTCCGTGTCGTTCCCATCTCGATCGCTGTCGTCATGCCGGTCGTGAATCGTCTGGTTTGAGCGCGCCAGAGGGCGCGGCGGGGGCTTCTAGAGCATCGGACCGAAAAGTGGAATCCGCTTTCCAGAGAAATCCGATGCACCAGCAACGAGATAGATCATCGTTATCGCGTCCGGAAGGACGCGCGATGATCTAGCATGGCCTTGCACCCGCCGGGCGCAGGGCAGGGCTGCATTCCACAGGCAATCGCGGCAGCGCGCCGCTCAGCGCGGGCAGCGCAGCGCCCGTTCCTGCCGGACGATGTCGGCGATGACCCGGCGGTCATGGGCCGAAAGCGGCACGTCCTCGATCTCGTCGTACTGGCAGCCGGCATTGCCGAAGGCGGCGATGGCGCGCTGCGTGCGGAAGCAGTAGCCCTGCGCCTTGTAGATCTCGTTGCGGGAGGTCCAGAGGCCGGCGCAGCGCTCGGATTGGGCCAGGGCGGGAGCGGATGCGAGGGCCGTCAGCAGGGCGGCCCCGGCCAGAGCCGGGCCGAACGAGGCGCAGGGACGGCGCATGGCATATCCTTTCAGCGGGACGGGCCGCGCTGTTGTGGCGAAGCCGGAGCGGCGACGCAAGCCCGGCCCGCGCAGCCTCGCCGCGGCGCGAAGGATCGCCAACGAAGCCGCCGTCACATCTCGAGGCAGGTGATGACCTGGACATAGCTCGGCGGCCCGCCGAGCCGGGCGCCCTCGACGCAGCTGTTGCGCTTCGCGACCGGGTAGCTGGACCATTTCGCGGCGAGGGAATCGCGCGCCTTCTCTTCGTCGGCGCGGCACGCATTGACCGTGCCGCCGACGCCGTCGCCGGTCTTGCCGACATCGCGGCAGGTCGCCGTGATGTCGAAGCGGGGCGGCCCCTCGGCGACGGGGACGAGCAGCCCCGACGACAGGGAGAGGGAAACGAGGCCGGCGATGAGCATGGCGAACTCTCCATTGGCGCGCCCGGCCAGATCAACGCGCCGGAGCGGGCGCAGTTCCGATAGGGCGGCGGGAATCGTCGCCGGCTCTTTGATTTTGCGTCGGCTTTTCCCGAAACCCGCGTTCTGCTTTTCGCCGATGCCCTAGCGTCTGGCGACCGTGATCGCCTCCGCCGAACGGGCCTCGATGTCGACGATGGCGAGATCGGGCCGGCCGAGGGTCGGGAAGGCGCGTTCGCCGGCGCGCCTGACGAAGACGACGCTGGCCAGCGCCGGATGGTCGGCCAGCCGCGAATGGGCCAGCGCCGGCTCCATCTCGCCCGGCAGGACGAGGTGGACATGGCGTCCGCCCTCGATGCAAGCCTGAAGGTCGCCGAGATTGAACAGGCCGAGCGGCAGGAGCTCGATGCCCGCCAGCATCGCCATGCCGGGGCCGCTCGCCAGGGCCGCGAGATCGCCGCCGACCAGGGTCGTGACGATGCGCGAGGAGGTCACGGGCTTCAGCAGCCGCGACAGTTCCAGCGCCTTGGCGAGGATGTCGCGTTCCGACAGCGGGAGCGGGCCGGACATCGTCGCGGCATCGGCCACCTGGATCGTCGGGCGCGTCGCCAGGGCCGGCAGCGGATGCGGCGCGGCATGGGCCATCAGCGCGTCGAGCGGGGCGACCCCGTCCGGGACCTCCGGGCCGAAGCCGCCGACGAAGCGGGTGCTGAACGCGCGCAGCGCCAGGTTGCGCAGGATCAGCAGCGGTCGCAGCGGCCCGATCCGGCTGACGCCGAGCGCCATCACCGCGCCCGAGGCCTCGACCAGCCGCAGCAATTCCAGCTCGTTGCCGTGCAGCGGCAGCATCAGCGGAGACAGCCCGGCACGCAGGCTGGCCAGCATGGCGACGATGGATTCCGGCCCGAGCGGCGCCATGATGGCGACGCCCGCCCCGGGCTGGCCCTTGTTGATGGAGAGAAGCCGCGCCAGCCGGTCGATGCGCTGGTCGAGCTGCTGGAAGCTCAGCGAAGCGGGGGTGACGTCGCTCCAGCCGCGCCGCCCCGGCGGGTCGCGCAGCGCCGTCTCGTAGCCGCGCCCGCGGGTCAGCGCCCCGAGCAGGGCATCGAGGTCGAGGCCGTCGAGCAGGGCGGAGGCGTCGTCCTGTTCAACCCGCATCGCCGCTCCCTCAATTCGCCGCGCCCGGCGGGGCCGAGCGGCGCGCCAGCGTCTCGTTCGACAGGAAATAGGCCGGCTGCCGCCCCGCCAGCACGACATCGCGGGCATGGGCGAACCAGGTGTCGGGCAGATAGTAGAGCGGCACCACGTAGAAGCCGGAGATCAGCAGCCGGTCGAGCGTGCGCACGGCGGCGACGAAATCCTCGCGCTCGCGCGCCTTCAGCAAGGTCTGGAGCACGGCGTCGACGGCAGGCGACTTCACCCCGGCATAGTTGAGCGCGCCCTTGCGCCCGGCATTGGCCGAGCCCCAGCGGCCGATCTGCTCGTTGCCGGGCGAGGCTGAGGCCGGCCAGGTCCACTGGACCATGTCGAAATCGAAGGCCGAGAGCCGCCGCCAGTACTGCACGTCGTCGATCAGCCGCACCTGGGCGGCGATGCCGAGCCGGCCGAGCGACTGCGCATAGTTCAGCGCCAGCCGCTCCTGCGGGCGGTTCGTCACCGTGATCTCGAAGGTGAAGGGTTCGCCTTCGCCGTCGCGCAGCGTGCCGTCGCGCAGCGTGAAGCCGGCCGCGTTGAGCAGGTCGAGCGCCTTGCGCGCCTGCTCGCGGTCGCGGCCCGAGCCATCCGTCTCGGAGGGGCGCCAGGCTCCGCTCAGGACATCCTCGCGCACGGCGCCGGGGAAGGGCGCGAGCAGGGCCTTTTCGCGCGCATCGGCCGCCACGCCCAGCGCCGACAGCTCCGAATCCGAGAAGAAGCTGCCCGCGCGCCGGTAGACGCCGTGGAACAGGTTGCGGTTGACCCATTCGAAGTCGAACAGCAGCCCCAGCGCCTCGCGAACCCGGATATCGGCGAAGACCGGCCGGCGCGTGTTGAAGACCAGACCGGTCATGCCTTTGGGCGTGTCGAAATGCAGCGTCTCGCGCAGGATTCGCCCCTGACGCACCGCCGGGATGTCGTAGCCGGTCATCCAGCGGGTCGGGTCGCTCTCGAGCCGGATATCGCAGAGCCCGGCCTTGAACGCCTCGAACAGCGCGTTGGAGTCCCGGTAGAAATCGTAGCGGATCTCGTCGGCGTTGAAGAGGCCGCGCATCACCGGCAGCTCCGCCGCCCAGAAATCCTTGCGCCGCTTCAGGATCAGCGATTCGCCGGGCCGGACCTCGCTGACGACATAGGGGCCGGAGCCGAGCGCCGGCTTGAAGCTGGTCTCGCCGAATGTCTCGGCATCGGTCGCATGGCTGGCGAAGATCGGCAGGGAGCCGATCAGCAGCGGCAATTCCCGGTTGCTGCCGTCGCCGAGCTCGAATTCGACGCGCCGCGGCGAGGGGGCCGAGGTGTTGGTGACGCCGGCGAGGCTGGAGCGATGGAAGGGCTTGCCCTTCGTCTTCAGCATCTCGACGGTGAAGAGCACGTCCTCGGCCGTGACGGGCCGGCCGTCTGAGAAAGTCGCGCGCGCGTCGATCTCGAAAGCGAGCCTCGTCCGGTCGGGGTCGAGCTCGATTCGCGAGGCGAGCAGGCCATAGGCGGTGAAGGGTTCGTCGGCGGAGCGATAGAGCAGGCTCTGCTGGACGTATTTCGGCACCGCGTCCGGCGCGACGCCGAGCACGATCAGCGGGTTCAGGCTGTCGAAGGTGCCCTGGACGCCGAAGACGATGCGCCCGCCCTTCGGCGCCTCGGGGTCGGCATAGGGCAGATGGTCGAAGCCGGGCGGCAGCGCCGGCCGGCCATGCATGGCGATGGCGTGCTCCGCCGGATTCGCGGCCGCGGAAGCCGAATCGGCATACGCCTTCCCTCCCGCCGCGACGGCGAACGGGAACAGGGTGAACAGCAAACCGAATTCGCGACGCGATGGCGTCACGGTCAATCGAGGCAAATCCATCGCGCAACCTGATTCCCTGCAGGAAGAATAGCATGGTGACAGGCCGGTCAGGCAGTTATTCGGGCTGGAATATGCCGGCCGAACTCGCTAAAGGCGGGAGCGAGTGTCATTCAAACGCCTCAATCGCCCTTGATGTGCACGGTCTGCGGTGGCCGGCATGGTCATGCGATTGGGCCGCCGGCGGTGACGCACGCGGCTTGCGAAGTCGTGATCCCGAATTCGCCTGTGAGGAAAAACAAGGAATGCCCGCTTCGTTTCGCCTGTCATCGTCCGTCCTGGCGTTCGCGCTCAGCGCGGCCGTGGGCTTCTCGCCCGTAGCGGCCTTCGCCCAGGCTCAGCGGCCGGCGCCGGCGCGCCCCGCCGCCCCGGCCCAGCAGCCGGCGGCTCCCGCCCAGCCCGGCGCCGCCCCGGCGGGCCCGACCGTCGTCCAGGTCAAGTCCAATCCCGAGCAGACGAGCTGGACCAAGGTCTGCGGCAAGGACCAGGCCGCCAACAAGGAAATCTGCTACACCACCCGCGACTTCGTCTCGGATCAGGACCAGCCCGTGCTGGCCGTCGCGATCTATGACGTGAAGGGCGATCCGAACAAGATCGTGCGCTTCCTGATGCCGCTCGGCCTGCTGCTCCAGCCGGGCATCCGCTTCGGTGTCGACAGCGCCCAGCCGACCGGCGGCCGCTACGCGATCTGCTTCCCGAATGGCTGCTTCGCCGAGGCCCAGGTCAAGGACGACTTCATCAATGCGATGAAGAAGGGCACGAATCTCAACGTCAGCGTCCAGAACCAGGGCGCCCGCGAGGTGACCTTCCAGATTCCGCTCACCGATTTCGCCAAGGGCTTCGACGGCGCGCCGATCGATCCGAAGGTGCTCGAGGAGCAGCAGAAGAAGCTGCAGGACGAGGTCGCCAAGCGGCAGGAGGAGCTGCGCAAGCGCCTCGGCGCCGGCGATGCGGCCGCTCCCGGCGCGGCTGCGCCGGCTCCGGGCGCCGCCCCCGCGACGCCGCCGAAGCCCTGATCGGGCCGCAGGCACGAATCGAAAGGCCGGCCCTGCAGGGCCGGCCTTTTTCGTTAGATCAGCGCGCGTCCTTTCGGACGCAGTAACGACGATCTCTCTCATTGCTGGTGCATCGGCCGGAGCCGCTGGCCGATCGCTCCTTCCCGGGGTGGGGAAGGGGCCTGCTCGATCGTGGAAGGGTCGAAAGCCCGTCCTGCGGCTGCCGCCTCAGTTCAGCCCGGCGCGGTCGATCCGGTACTGCCCCTTGCGGTCGCGACGGAAGAATTCGCGCGCCCGCGGATGACGGATCGGCGCGCCGGATTCGTCGACGACGAGATTCTGCTCCGAGACATAGGCGACGTATTCCGTCTCCTCGTTCTCGGCGAAGAGATGATAGAAGGGCTGGTCCTTCGACGGGCGCATGTTCTCCGGGATCGCCTCCCACCATTCGTCGGTATTCGAGAAGACCGGGTCGACATCGAAGATCACGCCGCGAAACGGGTAGATGCGGTGCTTGACCACTTGCCCGATGCGGAATTTGGCCGAACGCGCTTCCATGACAGTTCCATGCTGCGCCGGCATGATACGCAGCCGGCTCGGTTCTCGCCGCCCTTGCGCAAGAATTGCGACGCAAATACGTCGAGATCAACCGACCGGGCGATGAATCCCCATCACATTCCGTCATGTTCTTCCGCTCGCGATCGCATCGCGGTACCGGCAGCGACCGCCTGCGTCGCCGGCAGAGGTGCTCCGCGACCCGCCGCGGAACTCTGATCGGCGGAGCGGGGAGGATCGAAAACCTAGGAATATAGACTTATTAAGTTCTCAAAGAAAATATGCCTAGGGATACTGTCCCTGGCGGACGTTGCTTCGGCGGCCTGCGATGGCGCGGGGTTTGCTGCGCCGGTGGAATCGCCCAGGATCTGTGCCGAAACGTGACGAGAGCCATGAGCCAGCCGAACGCCTCCCTGCCCGGACATCGCCTTGAGACGCTCGACGGATTGCGGCTCGTGGCGGCCCTGTCGGTCGCCCTGTTCCATTTCGGCTTTCTTGGCCTGAGGATCGGCTATACGCGGATGTCGCTGCCGGCCGCCGAAACTGTCCTGAAATACGGCTATCTCGGCGTGCCGCTGTTTTTCGTGATCAGCGGCTTCGTGATCGCCTATTCCGCCGAGGGGCGCACGCCGGTCCAGTTCGCGATCGCCCGCTTCGCCCGGATCTACCCGACTTTCCTGATCTGCATGACGGCGACCTTTCTGGTGGTGCTGGCCTTCGGCGCGCCGTTCCTGCAGGCCGGCCTAGCGCAATGGGCGGCCAATCTGATCGTCAAGCCCGAGCTGCTCGGCCAGAAGGCCATGGACGGTTCCTACTGGTCGATCTTCTATGAAGCGGTCTTCTACGGCTGGGTCGTGCTGCTGATGGCGCTGGGGGCCTTCCGGCGCGAGCGCTATCCGGCCATCGTCCTGCTCTGGCTGCTGGTCTCCGTCCTCGACCGCGCCTTCCTCTCCAGCAAGATCCTGCGCTATCTGCTGCTGACCGACGAGAGCGCCTTCTTCTGCGCCGGGCTCCTGCTCTACGCCGCGTTCCGGGGCGGCTATACGCGGCGCATCCTCGTCCTTCTGGCGCTCGCCGCCGCCGTCGCGATCTACCAGTCCCTCGACCTGCTGCACTGGAACAGGGCGAACTACCATGTCGATTACAGTGACCTCGTCGCGGCGATTGCCTCGGTCGCGGTCATCGCGATCGTGGCGGCTGCGATCCGGCTGCCGCGCCTGCCGCTTCCGTCGGGCGTGACGCTGGCGATCGGCGGGCTGACCTATCCGTTCTATCTGCTGCATCAGCATATCGGCTACGTCGCCTTCAACCGGCTGGGCGACGCGCAGCCGCCGGTTGCCATGGTCGCGGCGGTGACGCTGGCGCTGCTCCTCCTCTCCGCCCTGGTCTGGCGTTTCGTGGAGCGCCCGGCCCAGGGCTGGACGAAAGCCATTCTGACCGGCTGGGCCGGGGCGCGCGCCTTGCTTCCAGCGAATGGGGCGCGGCCGCATCCGGGCATTGCCAATTGAGCCCGGCCGGGATTTAGCCTCCGGGCGGCGATTCAGCCATCGACGGACCTCCCGGTCCCGGCCGGCGCCCATGAGGATCCGAACGTTTCGCGATGGCCGACCTTCTCAGCATCTTCAATCTGGTCGCGCCCTTCTTCGGGCTGATCCTGCTCGGCTTCGTCATCGGCCGCTACAGGCGATTGCCGGAGGAGGGGCTCGCCTGGCTGCAGTTCTTCCTGATCTATGTGGCGCTGCCGCCGCTGTTCTACCGGTTGATCGCCGACAAGCCGCTGAGCGAACTCGCCAACTGGAAGTTCATCCTCTGCACCACCACGGCGACCTTCTGCGCCTTCTGCCTCTCCTTCGCGCTCGGCCTCAAGCACACCCATGGCAACATGCCGCAGGCGGTGATGCAGGGCGTCGCCGGCGCCTATTCCAATATCGGCTATATGGGGCCGCCGCTGATCCTGGCCGCGCTCGGGCCCGATGCCAGCGCCCCGGTCGTGCTGATCTTCGTCTTCGACAACATCCTGCTGTTCTCGCTGGTGCCGTTCCTGATGGCGCTGGCCGGCGTCGAGAAGAAGAGCGCGCTGGCGACCGCGCGCGAGGTGATCTGGCGGGTGCTGACGCATCCGTTCAACGTCGCGACGCTGGCCGGCGTGGCGGCCAGCTATTTCAGGCTCGAATTGCCGCTGGCGCTCGACCGGATGGTGCTCTGGCTGTCGCAGGCGGCGGCGCCCTGCGCGCTCTTCCTGCTCGGCGTCACCGTGGCGCTGCGGCCGATGAAGTCGATGCCGGGCGAGGTGCCGGGCCTGGTCGTGATCAAGCTGCTGCTGCATCCGCTGCTGGTCTGGATGCTGCTCTCGGCCATCGGCGGCATTCCGGTGAACTGGATCTATGCGGCGATCATCATGGCGGCGCTGCCGCCGGCGCTGAACATCTTCGTCATCTCGACGCAGTACAAGGTGGGGGTCGAGCGCGCCTCGGCCTGCATCCTCGTCGGCACGATCGTCTCGATGATCACGCTGCCGGGCTTCCTGTGGCTGGTGAAGACGGGCAGAATAGCGGCCGATCTCTTCCATTAGAGGCCGCCGATGCTGCCGCTGGACGACCTGCTGGTCCTCGATTTCTCGACGCTGCTGCCGGGCCCGCTGGCGAGCCTGTTCCTGTCGGAGGCCGGCGCCCGCGTCGTCAAGGTCGAGCGGCCGGGCGGGGAGGACATGCGCGGCTTTCCGCCTCGCTTCGGCGAGACCGCGGCGCCTTTCGCCGTTCTCAACCGCGGCAAGCAGAGCGTCGAGATCGACCTGAAGGCGCCCGATGCGCTGGAGCGGCTCGCGCCGCTGATCGCGCAGGCGGACATCCTGATCGAGCAGTTCCGCCCCGGCGTGATGGAACGCCTCGGCTTCGGCTACGAGGCGCTGAAGGGCCTCAACCCACGGCTGATCTACTGCTCGATCAGCGGCTACGGCCAGGATGGTCCGCGTGCCGGGGAAGCCGGGCACGACATCAACTATCAGGCGATCGGCGGCCTGCTCGGCCAGTCGCTGCAGCGCGGCGCGCCGCCGCCCTTGCCGCCGCCGCTGGTGGCGGACATCGCCGGCGGCACCATGCCGGCCGTGCTCAACATTCTGCTGGCGCTGCTGCAGCGCGGGCGCAGCGGGCAGGGCTGCCATCTCGACATCGCCATGGCCGACGCCATGCCGACCTTCGCCTGGTACGGGCTGGCGCAGGGTCAGGCCACCGGCTCCTTTCCCGAGGGCGGCGAGGGGCTGTTGACGGGGGCGAGCCCGCGCTACGGCCTCTACGCCACTGCCGATGGCTGGTTCCTCGCAGTGGGGGCGCTGGAGCCGAAGTTCTGGCAGGCGTTCTGCGACGGCATCGGGCTAGACGAGACTTTGCGGGACGATCGCCGCCGCCCCGAGGCGTCGCGGGCCGCGATCGCCGCGATCATCGCCGGCGAGAGCGCGGCGCATTGGCGCGCGAGGCTCGAACCGCTGGATTGCTGCTGCACCGTCGTGCGCACGCTGGAGGAAGCGATCTCCGACCCCCAGGTCACGGCGCGCGGCCTGCTCGACGCGCAAGCCGAGGAGCCCGGCGGCCGTAGGCTGGTTTCGACGCCCCTGCCATTGGCGCCGGTGTTTCGGTCGCAGGTGGCCGGCATGCGCCGTGTCGCGGCCAGCGGCGCCGATACCAAAACGGTGCTGGAGGAGCGCTAGCACTACTTTGGCAGATTTTTAGAGCTGAGCCAGCGGCGGCAGTGCGGACATCGTGTTGGTGGTTGCCCTTCGAAGGCCGCGATGATGGCCGCGCGGACCGCTGGCAAGGTTGGCTGAGGCGGC
>Ga0180223_1000510_pt1 | contig 47340 bp, 42 predicted proteins | sample eDN5th30CKraftOP_FD_151337 | JGI IMG/M metagenome (GOLD analysis project Ga0180223, IMG submission 151337) | Enriched Organic Plus compost microbial communities from Emeryville, California, USA - eDNA 5th pass 30_C Kraft OP (version 2) (version 2) ... | reverse complement strand
AGCCGTTGAGGATCCTTACCGTCGTTGCAATCATCGTCGTCGGAAAGACGCTCGCGGCATTTCTCCTCGTTCTCGCTTTACGCTACCCGCTCAATACCGCGCTCACAATTTCAACGAGCTTGGCACAGATCGGCGAGTTCTCGTTCATCTTGGCCGGACTCGGCGTATCGCTTGGCCTGTTGCCAATCGAGGGACAAAACCTGATCCTAGCCGGTGCACTCCTTTCGATCGCGCTCAATCCCCTCGTGTTTCGCGCACTTGGACCCGCAGGCCCGGATTCGAGCAAGTTCAAAGCTCGTCAGGATTGCAGCGCGGCGGGAGGTTCCGCTAGCCGAGTTGCCGACGAAACGCGAGCTGGTGGCGGCATTGTGTGAACTCGGGATTCCCGCACGGTCTGGCGGCGCCGCAGAACTTGCGGTCCTGAGAGGATCGGCATGTATAAGCGGTCCGTTTCAGTCCCAGCCGGCCAACGACAGATCCGGAGATTGATGCCGTTGGCGCGCGGTTTGCGCAGGCTCCCGGGTTCTCACTTGAACGCAACAACGCGGGCGTCAGATGGTCAATTGAGACGCGGGCCGCAATGATGCGACGACTATCGACTGCTATCGCTGAGACAACATCGCCTTTGGTACTCTGCCCTATCCCATTCTACTCCACAGTACTCCCCGTCACGCCCACTCGATTCTCTCAACGCATCGTAATGCGCTGATTTATAAGCGCAAATTTTTTCTGCCGATGCTCGAAATCCGAACAACGAGCCGTCAAATTTTTCCGCTTATGATTTCAAAGGAAAATTCGCGCGATTTGGCTTCAGCGCGGTTTCGGCGACTATCGACAACGATTGGTCGATTTTTTCTCGGACAGTCCCAAACCGAGCGAGGCCCGCGAACTCAAAAAGACCGTCACGACGCTTCTATCACACGAGCGCACCACCGAACAGGGGTAGTACCGCAGTCAACTCCGCCTGCCGGCATCTCGGCGCCAAAAGTCCCACCAAGTTGGGTCGCGCTGGTGCCAGTCGACAAGAGACCCCGCAAGTTGGCGAACTGCAGGATCGAACGCGTCGTTGTCACGAATAGCGGAGAGAATACGAGGGCTTTCGGCGCTCTGGCCGAGGAGCGGCATCAGACTGTAGCCAAGGCTCGGCCGCTCAAAATCGCTGTCCGGCAACATTGAAAGGAGTTTGGCGATCTCGTCAGTGCCAAAGGTCAGAACCTTCGCAATCGCCGGAGCACGAACGTCCTTGGGAATCTCATCGGAATAGTAGCCAATATCGTCGTGGCCTAGAAGTTTCGCTAAAGCAATGGGGAGATTGACTGTCAGTTGTTCAGCAGGCTTCGACCTAAATGCCTCGATCAGACACTCCCAAGCCGCGGCCTCGCGATAGTAGCGCGCACGGATCGCTCGAACACCAATGTCATGGGTCTGGATGTCATCGGCCATGACCCACGAACATAATCGTTCTAGTGGAACGCCCGGCGCTTCGCCAAGAAGCGTCGGGACCAAAACCGATGCGAAATCCGTGTCGTTAAACCGATTCCAGAGTCCCTTGGCGAAGGTAAATGTGGTGCCCGTCTTCGGATTTGCCGCCCGAAATTCCCGCGCAGCCGTCTGCAAATCTATCCACCATGCGGATTTTTCGGCGGGGTCGTAGACGACGCCGAGCGTTACAAGATCATGTTCAGCCCAGAAATAGATGTGGGCGGCCGTCGCAGGTAGCCCACAGGCAGTTGGCGAAACGTAGCTCGCGCCTGACTTGATCTGAAACGCGACTTCGCGTGGTCGAACCTCACCATTCACAACCAGCATCATTGTAGCGTCGTGTCCAAAGTCGTGCTGTAGGTTGATTTCTTTTAGGAGACAGCCCGCCCCCTCCACGACGTTGCGCACAAAGTTTACTCCAACGCGCTCGGTAATGAGGTTTCCGCGTGTTCTCATCGGACACACCGAACGGGTGTTATTGGTAATCCAACCTCTTCCTGTGACTTGGCGCAAACTAGCACCATAAAGCAGCCCACGGCCTTATGTGCGCCCACCACTCGGCCGGCGTCACAATTCGCAGAGGCACTTGCCGTAACAGATCACGCTTGCTCACAATCGTCGCTCTGTCGCGAGTGCAGAAAACGTCGCAACCGAATCCTATGGCGTTTCCAATCAGCTCGCGGTCGGCCGCGTCAGGCAACGCAGCTACAAAAGGAGCTTCCGCCAGCCTGCGCCCGAAATCTCCGGCGTGTCTCCGATCATCGTCATCGAGGTCTTGGTTTACGATTCCGAATGCATATTCCAAGAGATCGCCTCGAAGCGAGTTATCCTTCGTGCGCGATAGCTCATCCAGGGTCTTTTGCGATCCCAAAATATCCCAGTTGGCCCGTGCACCGACGTAGAACACATGCGTAAGCGCCTCGATGTCCGCCGCCAGCGTAGAATCGGTATCGACCCGGATTGGCGCGTGATCAAAAACTTGTTCGCAGTGCTTCACCAGAACATTGATCACGTTAGTGTCTAAGAACACGCGTCGTGGAATTTTCTCGAACGGAAAGCGAATGCAATCCTCGCTATGCTGCCCAGCACTCCGGTACAGCACATACTTCCGCTTATTTGGGTCCCAATGCTCCAGCGTCATAATGGTGCCCCAACGACTTGCGGTTGGGCCCGCGTCTCCGAGCGATCAGATGGCGCGCTTCCGGAAACTATCGAGCGTGCCTCAAGTTTGATCGTCTCTAGAAGCCGCACGGAAATTGAGGCGGAGCCGCATACCCGATCGAGTGCGGCGCTAGCTGCCGCCTTGTTCAACGCCACTGCTAACGACTCCGGTGACGCCGCGTCGGGCGAGTTTGGCACAAGTAGGATGACGTGGTTTTCTGCGATGACACCGCCGTGCTTCTTGACGAAAGCCTTCGAGATGGACGCCGCATTGAGCCTCCGCTTTTGGCCTCTCGACGAAGTTCGCTGAACAGCCACACACGGTGTGCGAACCACATAAGGCGCATCGGCAGGCGCGTCGGCCCAACCGTAGCCTTTGAAGGCCGCACCCCGTTCGAAGTCGAAGATTCCCTCGGGAGCAATCGCTTTGGCCCATATGAGTGGATACCGCCCCTTGGCTGCTCGTTTGTGCAGGCGCTTCGGTTGGCGGTTGGCCACAAGATAACCGACGGTCGCCCGATATCCCCAGTCCTTGAGCGTGGATGAACGTACCAACTCGATTCCGGGCAGGCGCCAAGGCGCTCCGTTTGCCTCGATGTGTGCAACGTCCTTGGAAATGAACTTGCCGTCCCGACGAAAGACGCCGCTTGCCGCCACGCCTGCAGGCGGTTCGGCCAACGCCTCCACTCGCCGCCGCAAAACTACGAAACAAGCGTCTTGGATCGCATCTAGGAAAACATCGCTCCGCTTTTCGATGAGGTCCACGACTAGGACCTCGGCAAGCTGCAGGACTCGCTTGCGAAAAGACTCAAATTCCGGGCCGCCCAGAAAGGACGCGGGAATCACGTAACCAATCATGCCTCCTATCGGCACTTCCGCGAGAGCTCGTCTTACAAACAGCGCGTAGAGATTGACCCTGCCGGAAGCGATCTCGCCAAAAATCGGCCTGGACAAGCGCTTGTCCGAACCGCCCAGACGGAGAAATGGTGGGTTCCCCACCTCATGATCGATGTCGTCGCGCGACGAGAACTTGGGATCGAGGCTGTCGCCTACTTTTACCAGTCTCAGTCGCGCGACCGACTTCGGAGCCAGTTGAAACTCGCAAACTAGCATTCGCCTTAGTAAGGCGTTGGCGATCGCAGCAAGATCTGGTTCGATCTCCCGGCCAACCAAGTGAACGCGCAGCCGACGCACGATCTCGCCATCAGCAAGCCCCTGCTTTTTCCAAGCCGATACCTTGATGCGCGCAAGCGGCACAAGAAAGGCCGCACCGCCAGCCGCAGGGTCTCGGAGCCGGTGCGCGACGGGATCCATCCCACAGGAAGCAAGGCGAGAGACAAGATGATCTACCAAGTGCGGCGGCGTGAAATACGCCCCTAGCCTCTTGCGATGATCCGCGGGGATCAATGTCGCATATACGCTGGCGACGGCATGATCAGCCCAAGCGGCCGGAAGCGCCTCGAGGAGCTTGAGAAGGTCGCCGGGCTCGCGTTTGATCAGGCTTAGGCACGCCTGCAAGGCCTTCGGCCGACTTAGATTCCTTTTGCGAAATGCGGCAAGAAACTTGTCGAACGCCGGGATCGCGTCAGCCGATCGGGCCAACGTTATAGCACCGGTAGATGGTTCCGTTGGGTGGATGTTGTTTGCAACGACTGTCACGATATTGAGCGCCTCTCTCAGATACTTCGGGCCAGGGATGGCGTCCGAAGTGGCGTGGCGATGCGCTCAACGCCTCTGACAATACTTGCGACGACGCGCGCTGCGCGACCGTCTGTGAGAATTCCGAGTTCCATCGAATGCCGCGCGAACGCGGTCATATTTGCGCTTCCAACGTAAGCTAAGTCTTGATCAGCCAGCAGGACCTTTGCGTGAAAAGTCTCGTAGCCACCTCCGACCGGCAACGTGTAGTTCAGGACGTCGACACTCAACTGATGAAGGTGAGTCCAGCCTCGATCGACGGCGGCACGAGCGGCTCCGGACCTTCGGATGATGAGATGTCGACGGCGCGCACGCGTACGGCGGAATAAATCAAGTGCTATGACCAGACCCTCGTCGTTCAGAAATGGCGTCATGATCGTAAAACTGCTCGCAGCCGCATCGGCCAATCTTTCAAACGTAACTTTGGTGGGGACCAGCGCGGCATAGGCCAATCCCGTCGCCGGAAGCGCCGCCCCGATGGCACTCGGCGACGGCGGCATAGTCACGACGGTGGTTGCCATCCCCTCATCCGGCATAATCGCTCGCATCGCGGCGGCGCCGTCGAGGAATGACACAAGCCCAGATGGGATCTGCCCCGGCCCGATCCGCCAGCCGGTATCCGTGCGGCTCAACCAACCGCGGGCAACAAAATCCGATGTGACCCGCTGGATCGCAGCAGCTGGCCAATCAGCAAGATTGTGGATGTCGATGGCATAGCCTTGTCGGCCCGCCATCACGCGTGCGAGCGCCGCCGCTGTCGAGCAGTCCGCGCCGAGCCCGAGCACCAGAGACCGAGCCAAGTCAGCGCCGATTGGCGCCGCCCAAGTCATTGGGCCTCCCCATGGGCACGCGGCGGCCGCTCTGCGCGACGTTCCGCAACGGTGTAGTACCCGCGCAAAACATCACCCGCCATGTCCCAACGAGGCGCTCCGCGTCCGATAAGCACTGATCGAGACAAGAGCTCGTTCCGAGTTAGGCAAGCACTCTCCGGGATGAGAACGCAGTCAGGACACGCACCGCCGCGGTGATTGCATACGCTTTCGGAGCCGCATCGAAGACTGGCCGGATTGACCATGCGGTCGAGGACTTCATTGCCAAACGCCGGATCCCCGCGGTCACGCCACATGGACGACAGGTTGCCCAAATCCATGGTCATACCACGGCGGTAAACCAGGAAGGCCAGATCAGGGACAAACAGGTGCTCGCCGAATGAGCCAAGATCGAGACCCGACATCGAGGCCGAAACACCAATCAGATGATGCGCCATAGTGTGCAGAAGCGTGTAGACGAACGGATAAGCCTGCCGCGGAACTGCGCCCTCACGGCGGTACTCATCGAGGAATCTCGAGAAACGGGAGACCGGATCATTTTCGAGAGCGGCGAACTCTTCGATGAGGCTTCCGCCGAGTCGAACGCCTGGGGGTGCGGGCGCGACAGCAACTCCGTTCTCCAAGAGCCATTCGCGCACCGTCACTTCGTCGAGCCGCACATAAAAACCTTCATTAGATTGCAGAAGGCAGAGCACGGGATGACGAGCCGCATCGCCAACTTCGACGCGATCAAATAACCGAAGCCGTACCGGCATCTCGGCGTCGCCAGCCTTGTCGCGTTTGACCGTGGGCGAGGACGAAGTTCTCGTATAGGCAAACGTGTACTCGCAGATTCGCACGTCCCTTATCAGACGCATTTCCGAAATACCAAGCAGGTCCCTCCGGCGGCGGACTTCGACTTTCAGCCGATCGATCTCCCGCTCCGACAATCCATCGGGGATGAGGAACGGATCGAGGATCGTCACGTCGACGGAGACCTCCTTGCCGTCATTGAGTTGACCACCGCGCAGCTTCTCCTGCAGCAGCGTTTCGTGTTCCACGGCCATGCGAATGGGGTCGAACCGCCTCACATATCGTTGCCGCTCCCGGCATGCGGTCGCGATCCCAGGGGTTGCTTGCTGACGGCCTGCGAAAACCGTCGCGTTCCATTCCTCGTCCCGCTGGGCCAGCGTCGCTCGCGAGGCGTCGATCATCTCGCGCGGAGTGGTGCCTCCCGTTTCGAGCATTTCGACCAATGCCCGCATATGCACATAGTTTTCCCAATCCGCGCCCCGACCGGCGGCTTGCAGCAGCGCCGCTTTTTCCGCGTCGGTAAGGTGCGTCGGTGGATAGCCGTACGTGGTGGCGACAAAGCTCTCCAGCTGGTTGATCTGAGTCGCACCAAGCAGCGAGACGTACGTGTCCTGGTCGAAAACCAGAAGTCGGTCGCCATGGGGGTAATAGGCCGCCGACGCCCGATAGGAGATCGGCTCCATGTTGATTTCGGCAATGATGGCTTGGTTCTGGTCAAGAAGTGGGCCGAGGCTCTCCAGCGTGCGCAGATCGCGTTGCAGGATCTGTCGCACTGTGCGGCAGGCCACGCATTCGAAGTGCCATCCGGCAAGCGCTCCTGGTGGCCGTCGCAAGAAGAAACGATCGGATTCGCAGGAGCCGCACCGCGCGATGTCGCGTGCTTGCCCGTTCGCAGAGTCCCAATATCGATAGCTCGGGCTGATCGCCTCGATCTCGCCCGACCAGTGAGTCAGCACCACGTCGATCTGCTGCCAATCGTCTGCGCATCCTGCGGCACCCGTCGGACAGGCTTGATGGAAACGCGCCGCTTCTTCAGCCACGCGATCCAACCGGCGACATTCGCGGTGCAGCCCGCAACGCGTACAAGAAAATGCGAGCGGGAACGGCACATACCCCACCACGTCCGGAACCTGGAAAACGAGATCACCGAGCCGAACGCGAACCGCCTGATCGCTCAGCACGCGATTGTCCACTGCAAGGGACGGCGGCACGGGATGGCGTAGATTTTGCCCCCGCATGGCGCGGTCCGCCCATGCTTCAAAATACTCCTGAATCTGTTCTCCGATCATGCGCTGCGTAATCGGACGCAGCTCGGCGTTGCGGTTTCCCGATGCCGACAAGGCCATGCAAGCACCCGAGCCGCCCTCAAACGTGAAGAGACTATGGGGTGCGTAGCTGGTCGCGAGCTGCCCGCGCGAGCGCTGCATCGTTGGAGGATTTGTCATGTCAGGTCTCCCCGTCCAATTCACTGGATGCGGAGCGCCTGCCGCGGGAAACGCCCCGGTTGCGCACCATGGCCATGGCCTCACCGACCTCCTCCCAGGAGAGGGGCTGATTGCGCTGGGTACGATTTGAGGCACGAATCCGACCAGCCGCGTCGACATCGCGCAGACTGGTCATCGGCCGTTGCAGACCGCTGAGCGGATTGCCCCAAAACTCGCTGAGCCGACCGGTGAAGTCTCCGCTCGCGATAACGGCTTGAATCCGGGCGGCGGCAACCCTCACCAGATCGGCATAGTAGACCGGATTGGTTGGGGCCCCCGTCGCTGCGCCAATTCCAACCGCCTCGACGACAAATGCGACGCAATCGTCGAACGATCTCCCATCCCGCAGAAGGCGTTCCACCTGTTCGACGGTCGTGGGAAGCATTGTTTGCGATTTTTGTTCAGAGGAAGCCGCCAAGAAACGCTCCTGATGGCGCACGCCAGCGAGCCACATTTGAACGAGCGACGGTATTGTCCGGTCAATGGCACGATCGGCCCACCGCTCCACCGCCGGCGGAGCGATCATCCGTTCAAGGAGCCGGTGAAAGGACTCGTGAACTTCAACGACGAATCTGTCTCGCCGCGTCTGCGGTGTCGGAACCAGCAACGAAAAGCCGACATGTATGCGCCCGATGCGCGATGACGCTTGGATGTACTCCGCGATGTCGGACGGCATGCCAGCAAATGCCATCGCATTGAACGTTTCGACGTCCACTCCGTGTGAAATCGCCGAGGTAGCAACGATTCCTCGCAACGCGCCGCTGATGTCGTCGCGCATCGGGTCGAAGGCGCGTTCCGCCCTTTGGATGACCGACTGGATTCCTCCGATGTCGACGCCGCCGGAGATCAGATCCATTTGAAAGGCGGATAGAGCGTACTCAGGTCCCATTGCCGCATGCGCTTCCCGCACTTCGGTTTCCAAAGCGGATAGGATCTGATCGCCGCCCTTCTTGTTTGTCACATAGGTGAGCTCAATCCGATGCAGATCGACCAACGCGGCGAGCCGGTCGAACCGCCCGTTCGTGGCTGCCGCGCGCACGGCCGCGCGACGCGCGTCCGACCACCTTGCATCGGAGACGCTTTCCTCGATTTCAGCAGCCGCTCGCGCTTGGCGCGTGACATCCGTCGACGCCAAATCCCGTTGCCATCGAGTGATCGTAGCGGCGTGCGCCGCAAGAACTGAAAGTGTCGTGACCGTGTGCAGGCGCCCGTTCGTCATCAAACTCGCGTACACACGCCCCCAAGGGGCTGCCGCCTCCCTACCGCGCGGCGTCTCAAGTGCGTCCTGCCGTGCTGCCGCGGCTTCACCGCCCGGTTGGAAACTCGCCATGCGGGTGTAGAACCCGCTATGCAGACTCGGTCCGGGATGCGGGAACTGAATCACGCGGCGCTGATAAAGCGCTCTTGTGTGCTTGGCGACATCCGCCGCCGTCGCGGTCGCGCCGACGACATGGGGCAGTCGCGGACGGTCGGGTGCGCCAGGAACATGACACACCCTTTGACCGAGCAGACGCGACAGCCGCGACAGCCAGGCGAACAATCCGGTCTCAAAGATGCCGCCGAACGTTCCCAGACTTTCTTCCAGGAGATGCATTTCATCCTGGACAATGAGGCTCGGGAACGGATCGAAGAATACTTCCCCGCCGTCAGAAAACGCGGGGGCAACACGCTGATATCCGGCTGGCGGCGCCGCACTTGTCGGCGCGCCGCTCGGCATATGCAGCAAGCCGCCCGGACCGCCTTCGATCCATCGCGCCAGCCCAAACATTCCGGCGATCCGATCCACGGTAGTTGTGCTTTGGCCGAGCAGAGCGAGCTTGTCGATCGTTCCCAGAAGTACCGAAGGGGCGTGACGATAAATGTCGCTGTCCGCGAGCAAGAATGGCAACGGTTCGCAAGCGCCAGCCTGCTGAATCCGGTTCCACTCGCAACGATCATTCAGACACACGATACCGAGCTGATGGTGTCGCTCCGGGAAGAGGCGCAATCCCGTTCCGAGATCCGATCCGCAGAAGGGACAGACCGGCAGCTTGTTCCAGGCTGTCTTGGCCGCGACATATTCGCGGTCAATCCTTTCCTGGCTTGCCAGCAAGGCGTCCTCGCTCCGCGCCCGGGGTTGATTCCACACCGGCACACAACGCAACGCGTCAACGAGACCGCCAGACGGCTTCTCCGTTGCATTGGGCGTGTTCGTGCCGCCCACCCAAAAGCCAATCTCGAAAGGGCTTCCTCCGACGTGTTCAGTTCGGCGGACTATCTCTGCGCGTGCCAAAAGCCGCGCCAATCGCTGCGCCTGTTGTACCGTCAGCAAACGCAGCGGGTAGTGCATCATCGCGGTAATGCCGCGATGCTTGCCTCTCAGCCGATCCAGAAACAGGGCGTAGATCAGCGTGCCGAAAAACGCCTCGGTCTTGCCGCCGCCCGTCGCCATGTAGAGCAGACTTGCCGAATCTTCGTCGAATGCGGCGTCGAAGCTCCCAGCGTATTCGGGCAGTCGCGACGCGAAGGTTGGAATGTGCGCCAAGACGAAGGCGAGCTGAAAGAGCCTCCAACCAGCCGGCGGTTCGCCGTCGCGCGACGGCGCTGCCGCGGCAAACGTTCGATTGAGGAGCAGCCAAGCGCGATAAGGCACACTCGCCGCAGCGCTTCGGTCATGGCGCCAAGCTTGCTGCGCCGCCGCAAGGACATCGACACCGGTTGCTATACGCGCCGCTTCGCTCCGCCATGCTCGAAGATCGTCTTGGAATCGATTCTGTTGGGCGGCCTCATCATCGAGACTACCTTCCTCGCCAGGCACCGAAAGCTCGGTCTCGCGCGCAACCACATCGATCCAATCCCTCATAGCCCGCGGCAAAGCGGCAAGTTCATTTACGTCAGCCGTGTCCAAGCCCAATTGTCGGTAGGACGTTGGAACGGTCGGGATTTCCGTCGCCTGGGCGCGCGGCAGTACGTATCGCGGCATCCATGTTGTTCTGAGCGCGCGCACGCCCTCGCGCGTTTCAAGATCGCAAACACCCCCGTTCACACCGATGGCCGGCATCGTCATGAACCCGGCCAAGTGATAACTGCGCCGGACACGTTCGAGACGCATCGGACCGAGCGCGTCGTCCGGCAGCTCGACAATCAGATCGACATTAAAAAGCCCACACTCCTTTGTGGCATCGCTCTCCCGCAAATTCTCAAGCGCGATCCGGACCGAAAAAGTCTCCCGCTGGAGCGGATCGTGGAGCGGCTGCACCAGGACTTGCGCGTCGAAATTGGGCACGAGGTCCGATGTATTCGGCGCAACCGTCCGGGCATTGGCGAGAAAGCGATCCCAAGCATCGGGCTCCCAAAAAGCTTCGGAGGGAGGGTGAAGCTTCCGCCAGGCCTCATTTTGACCGCTCGGCGACGCGATCCAGTCGACATAAGCGGTGCGGATCGAGCGGAGCAGTTCTGTCTTGTGGTTCTCCGCGAGGGCTTGCCATCGATCGGGGTCGCACGGCAGAGGAAGCTCAAGCCGTGGCACGTCAACGCGGAGACGAATCCATTTTTGGGGAATGTCGTAGCGCCGAGACAGCCGGTCGGGTATGCGCAGCCGTCCACCCAGCACCTGGGACGGTGGCACGCCTTCTTCGACCGCACCGTCGTCGCGATCATCCCCACCGGGCAGACGGGCCGCTGGAGGGACTCCGACGCCCATCGCAATGTATATCTCGCGAGAGATAGCGGCCCGGCGAACGGCGCGCTCGCCCGAAGGCGTTCCCCGTGGAATTTCCGCCGAGGCGCGCCGGCTGATTTGATCCTTCGCGTGCTGACGCGCCGCATCATTGAAGTCGGCACGCGGAATCAGACGGCCGTCGCGCCCGAACAGCTCGGCCGCACTCGGAAGCGCCCGCACATAGACGGACAGATTCGGCAGGACGCGCAACGCACCGGCTGCGGGCCGGACGCGAAGGTCTATGCCATGCGCCGGAATCTTGATGTCGCTGGATTCATCGTCCCCGTCCTCGTTCAGGCGTGGCAGGATGAAGGCGCTTGCGAGGACACGCGAAGGCTTTTCGCCAAGAATGACAGCGCCGTGCACGCCCTCGCCCGAGACAACGCGCCTGGTGCGCTCTAGAACGGCATCGCAAACTGCCTCCTTTAGTTGCTGGCGGTCGTCCCATGGCATCCCATCGAGTGCGCGCGGCTCAGCCATAGTTGTTGCTCCCGGCAGTCGTCACGCTAACCTCCACAACTTCATCCACCGCATCGAGCACAAGCTGCCAAAGCCCCGGCAACATCTTCCATGCCGCCGCCCCTGCCGCCGTACCTTCCGGGTCGAGAACAAATTGGACGACACGCTGATTGAATAGAAAGCCTTCATGCACTCTATAGGAGCGTGCCGGAACAATCGCTGCGCGCCAATACATGTCCGCTGAATGCGCATCCACGCCGACGGCCTGCATGAACACGCGAAAGCGGGACCAATCGCGTGCCGCACGGGGTTGTCTGCCGCCATCGGCCTCTCCCGGCGCCTTGTCGGCGGTTAGCCAGCGCGCAACATTCTGGAGTTCGTGCGCTCCGATCGCCGGCTCCAGCGTCCGCATCGCCGTCAGAATCTGACGCGCTTTCTCCTGGTCTGAACTCCCCACCGCTGCAGCTCGTATCGCCGCTATCCGGCTGTGATACAATCCGAGCTGTTTTAGGCTTTCCCTCGAGCCTGCGATCGCTTGCCGGATTGGCTCGCGAACCGAGGCATCAAGGACCAGAATCCGGTCGCCCCGTCGAACTTCGCGCGCTTGCGTGCGTTCGAACGGTCGCGCTTCGCCGGGAGAGAACTCCAGAACGTCGCTTGTCGGCCGGTACGCCAAGCGGTGGCTGCGGCTCGTGGTGAAATGCAGGATCTCCCCCTTGTACGCATCGCCGGATCGGGTGAAGTCGATCTCGCCCTCCGGCATCGTCGCAACGACACGAAACTCAGCTTCCGCAAGATCAAGCGTTTCGTTCGCGCCGCCGCGTTGAAGCGCGGCTGCCATCGCGCGGGCACGCTCCGCAATCGGCGCAAAGGCCGCTATTCGGCTAAGCGGTGCGATTTCGGCCGAAAGCAGCGCGATCCCGGCCGCATCGCCCAGCAGCAACACCCGCTTTGGCGCATCTCGTGCGGTCAACAGAGCCCGAACCACCTCCGGTGTCGGGCCCACGACTATTATTCGGGTCGGGCGGCTGGATGTGAGAATGCCCAACAGACCACGCGCGTCCGCAATCTCACACCGCACGCCTAAAGTTCTATCGGCGCTCAGGTACACATCGGCTGTGCGGCGATCAGGAATGATCAGCGCCGTCGTCTCGCTATTCCAGGCATTGTCTTGAAGCAACTGCACCAGCTTCGCAGAAACCGGCGTCTCCTCATCCCACGCCGTCACGCGGGTCTCGATATCGCCAATGAGCCGTCGCGCTTCAGTCCCAAACTCCGGCGCCAAATCTGCCGCCGCCGCAAGTGGGCCGAGCGCCATCTTCGGTCGAAACAAACCCCTGACCGAAGCATCGACCTCATCGTCGCCATCATGGAGGATGTCGGCGATTTCGCGCGCCTGCCGCAAACCGATTGGCAGGGAGGCGGATCTCCGCACAAAGCCCAGCGCGCGCGAGACCGCATCTGCTGCTGCCGCTTGTCCGGCCTGGCGAAAGCGGCGGCCGAGCGCCAGAAGATCATTGCGCAAGGCCGCCAGCGAGGCGTCCTTGATATCGGCCTCAAAAGCTATCGGCGTCAGTTCGCCATGCAACACCGCAGACGGTCCGAAAAGACCCGGCTCCGGTAAATATGCGCCTACTTCAAGCGGCATACGTCGAACGGGACGCACCGCTGCATTGGTCGTTCGAAGCGTCCGCACCGCTTTTCGGAGCGCGAACGCATCCTCGCACAGAACGACGACGGGAGGGCGGCGACCCCATGCGTGTTCAAGCGCCTGCAAGACAGTCGCAAACCGAGCTTCCCAGTCATCCGGAAGTTCGGAACGTCCCGTGCGCGTCACATCGACAATCAAGGCATCGAGCGACTTGGCGCTGAAACGACCGAACTTGAGGCACCGGTCGAGCGCCTCCAATTTCGTGGCCGCCGGAAGACCGAAGATCGCGAACGGGGTCTTAGTGGGATCGCCGACGGCGGCGATGTGGCCCTCTAAGCCCGCGTTCCTGTCGCCAATGTGGGTGTAATCGCGGACCCGTCGGAGCACCTGCTGCCCATCGGCAGCGTATGCTGGGGCTCTCGCGCCCTCGCTTGGCGCGAAAACGGACGTGGTCTCCAGCAAAGTCGGGCTGTGGACGATGATATTCGGTCGGCCGGTTGTGGCTCCGTTGCTCGCCGTGCCGCCCGCTGCCGTCAGATCGCGCAGTCGCATCTCCAGCAGATTGAGGGAGTTGTGCGCCAGGTCCCGCTGTGCCCACGCCGCGCCCTTATGCATTTCGTCGGCAGCCCGCGCCGCTACCTGCGCGACATCTGCCGGATGCACGAGCACGGAGCGTGCTGCCCACGTCGCGCCGCTTCGCCAAGGCCATAGGGCCAGGGTCGCATAGGCGAGCCGGCCACTCGCTCGTGCCTCTCGCATCGCGACGGCAGTCGCTGAAAACCCTCCTCCTGGCCGAGAGGGCCATGCCATGATCGCGCGGTCGGCCCCATCTTCGATGGAATCCAGAATCGCATCGACAATGGAACGGCCCCGGTCGGCACGTGCCCAATCAGCCGGTGCACTCGTCGACGCGTAATGGACCGTTGTTGCGGTTGAAACACCGGGCCTTAAGAGCCGCGTCAACGCTTGGGCAGACTGACGCTTTGCCAAGAGAGCTTGGACCCTCTCGACCTGTTGGCGTCTACCCTCGTTAATGCGCTCTATCTGGTCGGCCTGATCCCAGTTCCGACCATGCCCCGGCTTTTTCGACACTTGGTTGTCCCACCCTCCCTAATATGACCTCTACGGATCTCGATGTCGTCGCCGCCTCGTGCGTGGCGCCAGCGACTTGTCGCCCGATTTCCAAGCTTTGACGTTCTGTGCTTTCCAACGCAGGGCCGCACTGGCTTCTATCGAGGCGCGCACGTTCTCCGGCGCCTCCAGAGCCGACGTGTCGATCTCACCCCGGTCCAGCACGCCGTCCAGAAACGCCCTCTCGCCTGCCGTCAGCTGAAACAGCGGCGCGAGCTTCTCCCGGCATTCTGCCGTGACGTTCTCGATCCAGGCCGCCGGACCGCCAAAGGCATCGAAATACCGATCGTGCAGGCACATGGTCAGCTTGCCGGTGATGTCGCCAACCTCGCATCCGATCGCCGCGGGCGAGGCTGTGCGCCAGTCGAAGCTCTTGGCGCTCGCGCCGATCATTAAAGTGGCCGCCTTAATCTTCGCCCAATCGAGAGACCGCATGGCGATGATCCGGTGCGCGTCGAACAGATCGCGCGCGGTACGCCGCGTGATCAGCGCGACCATCTTGCCGGCGATGATCTCGTGGATATCGAGAACCGGCACATTCGTGGCCTGGTAGGATCCGATTGCCGCCGATGGCATGCGATCCACGCCGTAAAGGGGGCCGCGATAGAGATAGTTGATATCGATCTCGATGGTCCCTGCCCCGCCCAGCGCGGAGGCATAGCGATAAATCCATTTGCCGCCAGCGTGCTCGGACGGCTCACGCCGCGCGGCATAGCCTTTCGATTCCATCAAGCGCTCGATCCGGTCTTCCAATCCCGGCCGGTCGGCGTCCATCTGTTCCTTCTCGACCGCGCCGACATAGTTGACGTCGATATCGACAGAGAGGCGGTCCAGATCGGAATGGAAGACGTTGAGCGCCGTGCCACCCTTCAAGGCGACACGCGGCCCGATCAGCGTGTCGGCGCCGAAGGCATCGAGAATGTCGATCAGTCGGATCACACGCTCCAGCGTTGCGGGCTGGAGCTGCCGCTCGGCCGCGATGTCCTGAAGCGTTTCTCGCGATGCGACCATCAGACGCCTTCAAAGGCGGCGTCGACCGCCTGCGCTGGGAGAAGCACGCGCCATGGCTCGACGAGGACGGCATGACCGGGTTCGGCGCCCAGTGCGTAGTGCTTTGATCGCGGAAGCCGAGTCCGCAGGCGCGCCAGGACGTCGTCGGCGACGCCGAGCGCGGCGCGCCGCTTCTCGAGCCACCAGCCGGAAACGGAGGCGAGCGACCGGTTGTCCAGCAGCTCGACATAGTCGGCGACCTTCGCCGGATCGAGATAGCGCACCAGGTCCAGCGACTTCAGGACTTCCTCGGCGCCGCCGGCGAGGTCCGGCCGGTGCAAGATGTCGACGACCGTGCGTTCGACCGCGGTCACACGGACCGCCACCCCCTGCCGGTCCATGGTCATGGTCAGGTAGTCTGTCTTGCCGGCCGCCGCCAACGCCTTCGGCGGCGTGACGAAGCGGCAAGCGCCAAACGGCAGATCCACGCGTTCGGTTCGCCCGGCGCTCACGAGCTGGACTTCGTTGAACTCGGAATACGCTATGCCATGCAGCTCAAGCGCGGAGTGAAACCCCAAGACGCCATCGGAGCGCAGCTTGCTCGCCGCGGCGAAGCGGTCGATCACCATCCGCTCCGCCGGCAGATGGGCGGGCACCGCGGCAAACACCTCGCGACTGACGCGCTTGATGTTGCCAGCCCGCAGATGATGCCGCAGCAAGCTTGTAACATTGGCCCCGCCCGCAGGATGGCCAAAAGCCGCCGCGAACTCCGCCCGGGTGAAGACCGGATGAGCCGACAGGAAGCTGGCCGTTTTGTGCTGGCGAGGCTGCATTGTGGGTCTGTGATTCTGCGTCAAAGTGGGTAGTAAATAGCCACTATGACGCATATTTGTCAACAAAGCCTTTTGGGCACAAAAGCCGGAACCGCCCTTTTGGTCGCGCAAAACGCGCCGCATGGGGTATAAACTACCCCTTCCAACGCATTTTCATGAATACAGCGGCCTCGGGGCATTGAACGCCATGGCCTCGACATGGGGCCCCCGAGAAACGGAGGTCTGCGGGGAAAGCCTTCCCCTGCGGCCGAGCCAAGGTCTCGTCCGACCCCTTCTGCGGGGGGAACCCCGCAACGCCCCTTTAGAGTGAGAGTGCGGACCGGGTTGCCGTGACGGGTTGAGGGCTGGAGGAGAGGCTTCCGGCGCCCGTCGCGGAGAACCGCGATGTCCAGACATGACCGCAACGATCGCTCCGGCGCCGACCGGACGAGCCTTTACGACGACATCACCAACAAGATCATCGCCGAGCTGGAGGCCGGGCGCGTGCCCTGGGTCCAGCCATGGGGCACGGCGGCGGCGAAGGCGCCGCTCGCTATGCCGGCGAACGCTGCGACCGGCCGGCAGTATTCCGGCATCAACGTGCTGATCCTCTGGGGTGCCGTGATCGAACATGGCTTTCCGGTGCAGAGCTGGTTGACCTTTCGCCAGGCGCTGTCAGTCGGCGGTCATGTGCGCAAAGGCGAGCGCGGCACCACAGTCGTCTATGCCGATCGCTTCATCCCCGATGACGAAAAGCGACGCGCCCAGGAGACCGGCGAGGAAGCGCAGGCAATTCCATTCCTCAAACGCTTCACCGTGTTCAACGTCGCGCAGTGCGAGGACCTGTCTGACGACCTTGCAGTCGCGCCGCCTGCACCGGAGCCCGGCCTGATCGAGCCGCGCGTCGAGGCGCTGATCAAAGCGACGGGCATCGAGTTCCGCATCGGTGGCAATCGCGCCTACTACATGCCGGTTGCCGACTACGTGCAGGTGCCCCCGCCGCAGGCGTATTTCGAAGCCATCAATTGGCACCGGACCGCCCTGCATGAGCTCGGCCATGCGACGGGCCATGCGTCCCGTCTCGGCCGCGACCTTTCCGGCTCCTTCGGCTCAAAGAAATACGCCTTCGAGGAACTGGTCGCCGAAATGAACGCGGCGTTCTGCTGCGCCTCGCTCGGCATCGTCCCGACCGTGCGCCACGCCGACTATATCGGCTCGTGGCTGGAGGTGCTGCGAGAAGACAATCGCGCCATCGTGCGCGCCGCGTCTCAGGCCAGCAAGGCGGCCGATTGGCTGCTCGCCTTTCTTCCCGGGACCGACGCGGCCGCCAGTGTAGGCAGCCTTGCAGATGACAGGAGGGCGGCATGATCCTTCTGACCGACGACCTTCGCGATCGCCTGCTCGCCAACGGGCGTGATCGCGGCGCCGATCACGTGCCCGTAGTCAAGTTCTTCAACCCCTTGGGCGAAGGCGTCTGGCTCGCGACCGAGCTCGACGCGGACTGCGATACGCTTTTTGGCCTCGCCGATCTCGGCTATCCTGAGCTAGGCAGCTTCTCGCTCGAAGAACTGACTTCGATCCTTCTGCCATTCGGCATGGGCATCGAACGCGACATCCTCTTCACGGGCGATTTCCCGATCTCGGTATGGGCAGCGATCGCCCGTGAAGCAGGAAGCATCCGAGCGGCCGAGCGCATCCTCTACCGAGCGACCTCGCCTCACCGCGACGGCACGTGAAGGCGCACATCCTGAAATCCGCAAAACCGGAAACACGCCCGTCCGTAACTCCGGCGCGGCGGAAGACCGGATCACCTGCTGGCGCCGTCCCCAGAGTCAGAGGGCGGCGCTTCGCTTCGTGACGGGTTGGAAGCCCGAGAGAGAGGCTCTCGGGCGCCCGTCGCGGAGTATCCCGACATGGCAAAGGCTGCCAAGAAGATCGTCTTCTCGCGTTCGCGCGACATCCCATTCAACAAGCTCGTGCTCTCGGAGTCCAATGTTCGGCGAACCCGGCCGGAAACCGAACTCGACGAGCTGATCCACGACATCGACCGGCGTGAGGATCTCGTGCAGGGCCTCAACGTCCGCGCCATCCTCGACGCGGACGGCAATGAGATCGGCATGTTCGAGGTGCCTGCGGGCGGACGCCGCTACCGGGCGATCGAGCGCCTGGTCAAGGCCAAGCGCTTTCCCAAGGACGGGCTCGTGCCCTGCATCGTGCGGAAGTCTGACACCAAGATCCTCGCCGAGGACGACTCCCTCGCCGAGAATCTCCTGCGCGCTGGTCTGCACCCGCTCGACCAGTTCCGCGCGTTCCAGGACATGCTCGACAAGGGCATGACCGAGGAAGAAATCGCCGCGGCCTACCTCACGACCGTCCAGGTCGTGAAGCAGCGGCTTCGTCTCAACGCGGTCTCGCCCGTGCTGCAGGAGGCCTATGCCGAGGAGCGCATGACGCTCGACATGCTGATCGCCTTCACCGTCAACCCGGATCATGAGCGTCAGGAACAGGTGTGGGAAGCCGTGCAGCATTCGTACAATCGGCAGCCCTGGCATATCCGCCAGTTGCTGACTGAGACCACGATCCCGGCCTCGGACAAGCGCGCGCGCTTTGTCGGCGTCGACGCATACGTCGCGGCCGGCGGCGCGGTGCTGCGCGACCTCTTCGAGGACGACAACGGCGGCTGGCTCCAGGACCCGACACTGCTTCACCGCCTGGTTAGCGAGAAGCTGAAGACCGTGGCCGAGGAGATCGCCAGCGAAGGCTGGAAATGGGTGAAGGTCGATCTCGACCTGCCTTATGGCTACGACCACGGCCTGTGCCAGATCGCCGGCACTTTCCTCGACCTCACCGACGACGAGCGGGCGGAACGCGAGACGCTGCGCGCGGAATACGATCGGCTCGAGGCGGAGTATGACGGCGCCGACGAACTGCCGGACGAGATCGACCAGCGCCTGGGCGAGATCGAGGAGGCTCTCGAAGCCTTCGACAAGCGGCCCGTCATCTACGATCCCGCCGACATCGCGCGCGCCGGTGTCTTCGTCAGCGTGGACCGCGACGGCGACATCGTGGTCGATCGCGGCTATGTCCGGCCCGAGGACCAGGCGCCCGTTGCCGTTGAAGGCAGCGACGCCGAAACCGATGGAGAGGCTGGCGGGGTCGATGCTCCCGCAACACCATCCGTCCAGCGCGCTGTCATCACCATCGGTGGCCAGGGCACCGACGCCGAAGAGGACGAGGAGGACGACGCCGTTAAGCCGCTGCCCGAGCGGCTGGTGATCGAGGTCACCGCCCATCGAACGCTGGCGCTGCGCGACGCTGTGGCCAACCATCCGCACGTCGCTCTCACGGCGCTCCTGCAGAAGCTGGTTCTCGACGCCTTCAAGCGCAACGCGCACGGCTGCGCCGTCGAGGCGTCGGTCCGGGAGGTCCACTTCCCCGTTCAGGCCACCGACCTGAAGGACAGCGCCTCCGCCACGGCGATCCAGGCGCGCGTGGAAGCCTGGAAGGCAGATATGCCACTCGATGATGACGATCGGCTGTGGGACTGGATCGCCGGGCTCGACGATGCGAGCCGTCTCGCGCTGCTCGCGCACTGCGTCAGCTACGGGATCAACGCTCTCTACGAGCGCCCGAATCCCCAAAGCGGCTACGGCGTCACCCAGCATGGGCTCGACCGGCGCATGCGCGATGCCGATCGGCTGGCGCGTGCCACGGGCCTCGACATGGTGGAGGCCGGATGGCGCCCGAGCGTGGCGAACTATCTCGGCCGCATCACGAAGAGCCGGATCGTCGAAGCCGTGCGGGAAGCGCTCGGTGAGGAGAAGGCGCAGCTCATCGACCACCTCAAGAAGCCCGACATGGCGAAGGAGGCCGAGCGTCTGCTCGCGGATACCGGCTGGCTGCCGGAGCCGCTGCGTTCCGCCGATCCCGATGCGACGGTCACCGCCGATGCGAGCGGAGGCGAAGGCGATGAAGCGCTGCCGGCATTCCTCGCCGACGATGAGGACGAGCAGCCGGGTGACGGCGAAGTCGACGCCGACGACCCGGCAATGATCGCCGCCGAGTGATGCGACCACGACGGGAGCGGCTTCGGTTGCTCCCGCCACCTCTCAATCAGGAGCAATCCGATGACGAAGCTCAGATCCGACGCGCAACGCCGCGTCGTCTTCCAGTATCTCGTTCCCGTCCACGTCGACGTTGAGGACGGCCTCGTCTGCAGCGTGACGGTGATCGACGAAACGCCCGTTGAGAATCCGACCGTCTTAGAAGGGAACGCCGACTATCTCGAGGAGGCACTGAAAGCCGCCGATGACGGCCAGCCATGGCCGTCGTGGCAGTTCGGCTACTAGCCCCAACCTTCTCTCCGTCCAACCCACCAGCCCGGCCCTCGCGCCGGGCTTTCGCATTTTTCAGGAGCCTCCCATGCCTACCTATACCGTCGAAACAACCTACCGTGTGCCGGTCTACCGGCAGCGCACCTATCACGCCGCGACGCCAGGCGAAGCATGTCGCCAGGCCATCGATGATGACGACTGGTCCAACGACAAGCTCGACTACGAGGCCGCCGCTGACGCCGCTTATTCGGGCCAGACCGTGCCGGTCCCATCGCATTTCGATGAGACCATCCAACGGAAGGCCGCACACTTCGAGGTGCTGTTTGGCTTCCTCAAGATCGTCATCGCGGACCAGGTCGGCCAGCGCCGGACGGATGCCTATTGGCTCGCGCGAGCCACCGCGGCGATCGCGAAGGCCGAGGCGATCCTTGACGGCGCGCGCGATCCCGACGAGCCCGTCGCCGCGCCGCGCCCCTGTCATGTCCTCGCGCAGCTCCAGGAGGATCGTGTCCGCGACCAGATCGCCTCGATCATCGAGACCGGTCCGGAATTCGCGACTCTCACGGCGGACGCAGTGTCAGACGGCGACATTCACGCCGCTTGCCTGTCCGTCGCGGCCAGCATCGATCTCTCGGAGGAAATCGGCGCAGCGGAATTCCGCGCGGCGCTCGCAGCCTTACGAGCGGCCAAGAAGGCGGAGGGTAGCTGAGGCGTGCCGGCGGACGCCGTCTACATCGGCCGCGGATCAAAATGGGGCAATCCGTTCCGGATCGGCCCCGGCGGCGACCGCGCCGCTGTCATCGCGAAATACGAGCGCTGGCTCGCGGATCAGCATCACTTGCTGCGCGCGCTCGACGAACTGCGCGGCCGCGATCTCGTCTGCTTCTGTGCGCCGCGTCCGTGCCACGGCGATCTGCTGCTGCGGCTCGCCAACGCGACGCGCGAGCAGCGGGTCGCGTGGTGGCGCGCGGTGAAGGCGGCGGCGTGACGAGAGGGAGAGCCTGGCCGGAACGGGTTTGAGCCGGCGCGGTCCAGAGAGAGCGCCGGCCCGGCTCGCCCGTCTCCGCTCTCCCAGAGGTTCACCGACATGACTCCATCCACCGCCTTCGCGGCCGCGCCTGCGGTCGCGGCGTCGCCGCTTGCAGCTCCCTCCGACATCGCCCGCTGCATCGGCACAGCCGCGCACCATCTCCTTCCGCATCTCGAACAGGGCCGGCAGGTCGACGCGGCGACCCTCCGCGCTGCAATGGAGGACGCCTTCGGCGGGTCCGATGCGTCCGGCGCCTGGGACTGGAAGACGGCCTACGACGCCTGCGAGGCCGCGACCGTTCTGTTTCTCCGCAAGTACGGAAAGGCGCTTCTGCGCAAGGCCGGCTCTCCGGCCCAGGCCCTCCCCATGCTGGGGAAGATCGTCGGCCTCCTGCCGACGCACACGCGCCGCTCGACCGAGAGCGAGGCCCTCCAGCAGTTCTCCACGCCGATCCCGCTCGGCCTCGCGGTCGCGATGGTCGCGGCGGTCACGCCAGCCGACTGTGTCCTCGAGCCTTCGGCCGGCACCGGCCTGCTCGCCATCCTCGCGGAGATCGCGGGCGGATCGCTCGTCCTCAACGAACTGGCCGAGACCCGCGCCGGCATTCTCTCCCTGCTGTTTCCGACCATCGGCGTGACCCGGCACGACGCCGCGCAGATTCACGATCATCTCGACGCCGCGATCGTGCCGAGCGTCGTCATCATGAACCCGCCGTTCTCTGCGGTGGCCAACGTGCAGGGCCGCATGGCCGACGCCGCGCTCCGCCATATCGGTTCGGCGCTTGCGCGGCTCACCGATGGCGGCCGCCTGGTCGCGATCACCGGCGCCAACTTCGCGCCGGACACCCCGGCCTGGCGCGACGCCTATGTCCGGCTGCAGGAGCGTGGCCGCGTCGTCTTCTCCGCCGCCATCGATGGCCGGGTCTATGCCAAGCACGGCACGACGTTCCCGACGCGGCTGACCGTCATCGACAAGCGCCCGGCCGACGATCCCACCGTCTTCCCAGCCGCGCCCGGTGTCGCGCCGGACGTCGCCACGCTGCTGGCCTGGATCGCGGAGCACGTTCCGGCACGGCTGCCGGTCGACGCCCCTGTGGCTGTGCCCACTGTCACCACGCCGCGCACCGTTAGCGGCTACCTCGTACGCTCCGCCCGAGCCGCATCGCAGTCCACGAGCGCGGCCGAGCCCGCCGGCGTCGAACTCACCTATGAGACGGTCGACTGGACGCCGCCGCAAGGCGCACGCCTCTCCGATTCCATGTACGAGGACTATGCGCTCCAGAGCATCCGGATTCCCGGCGCTCAGGAACACCCGACGCAGCTCGTCCAGTCGGCAGCGATGGCCTCGGTCGCGCCGCCGAAACCGAGCTATCGTCCGCGCCTTCCTGCGAACATCCTCAGCCTGCTCTCCGGCGCCCAGCTCGAGACCGTCATCTACGCAGGCGAGGCGCACTCAGATTATCTCGCCGGCGCCTGGACGGTGGACGAAACCCTCGACGTGGTGACCGCCGCAGCCGAGGACGCGAAGGGCGCAGTCCGCTTTCGCCGCGGCTGCATGATCGGCGACGGCACCGGCGTCGGCAAAGGGCGCGAATCGGCCGGCATCATCCTCGACAACTGGATGCAGGGCCGGCGCAAGGCGGTGTGGATCTCCAAATCCGATAAGCTCATCGAGGACGCGCAGCGCGACTGGTCCGCGCTCGGCATGGAGCGGCTGCTCATCACGCCGCTCTCGCGCTTCCCGCAGGGCAAGCCGGTCACGCTGCGGGAAGGCGTCCTATTCACCACCTATGCCACGCTACGCTCCGACGACCGCGGCGAACGCCTTTCCCGCGTGCGTCAGATCGTTGAATGGTTGGGCTCCGACTTCGACGGAGTGATCATTTTCGACGAAGCGCACGCCATGCAGAACGCGGTCGGCGCCAAAGGTGAGCGCGGCGATCAGGAGGCCTCGCAGCAGGGTCGCGCCGGCCTGCGGCTCCAGCATGCGTTGCCGAATGCACGCATTGTCTATGTCTCCGCCACCGGCGCGACGACCGTGCACAATCTCGCCTATGCGCAGCGCCTCGGCCTCTGGGGTGGCGAGGACTTCCCGTTCTCCACCCGGGCGGAGTTCGTGGAGGCGATCGAAGCCGGCGGTGTCGCGGCCATGGAAGTGCTCGCCCGCGACCTGCGGGCACTCGGGCTCTATACGTCGCGTTCGCTGAGCTTTGCAGGCGTCGAGTACGAGTTGGTCGAGCATGAGCTCACGACCGAGCAGACGCGCATCTACGACGCCTACGCCGACGCGTTCGCGATCATTCACAACAACCTCGACGCCGCCATGCAGGCCGCCAACATCACCGGCGGAAGCGAGGGCGGATCGGGCACGCTGAACCGGCAGGCCAAGTCGGCCGCCCGATCGGCATTCGAGAGCGCAAAGCAGCGCTTCTTTGGCCACCTGTTGACGTCGATGAAGACGCCGACGCTGATCCGCTCCATCGAGCGCGACCTCGAGGAAGGCCATGCCGCCGTCGTCCAGATTGTCTCGACGGGCGAGGCGCTGATGGAGCGGCGTCTGGCGGAGCTCCCGACCGAGGAATGGAACGACGTTCGCGTCGACATCACCCCGCGGGAATACATTCTCGACTATCTCGCCCACTCCTTTCCGGTCCAGCTCTACGAACCGTTCACGGATTCGGAAGGCAAGCTGTCGTCCCGCCCGGTCTATCGCGACGGCCAGCCCGTCGAGAGCCGCGAGGCCGTCGCCCGCCGTGACGCGCTGATCGCCAGGCTGGCGAGCCTTCCTCCCGTTCCCGGGGCGCTCGACCAGCTCGTGCAGCACTTCGGCACCGACATCGTCGCCGAGGTGACCGGCCGTTCGCGGCGGATTGTCCGCAAGTCCAGCGGCGCGGCCAGGAGTGACCGCCTTGTCGTCGAGACACGCGCAGCCTCCGTCAATCTCGCCGAGGCGCAGGCGTTCATGGATGACCAAAAGCGCATCCTCGTGTTCAGTGACGCCGGCGGGACCGGTCGCAGCTATCACGCCGAGCTTTCGGCGAGGAACACGCGCCTGCGTGTGCATTATCTCCTCGAGCCGGGCTGGAAGGCGGACACTGCCATCCAGGGGCTCGGCCGCACCCATCGGACCAACCAGAAGCAACCTCCGCTGTTCAGGCCGGTTGCGACGAGCGTGAAGGCCGAGAAGCGCTTCCTCAGCACGATCGCACGCCGGCTCGATACGCTCGGCGCGATCACGCGCGGCCAGCGCCAGACCGGCGGCCAAGGCCTGTTCCGGCCGGAAGACAATCTGGAGTCCCACTATGCGCGCGACGCCTTGCGCCAGCTCTACATGCTGCTGGTTCGTGGCAAGATCGAGGGGTGCTCGCTCCAGCGGTTCGAGGCGGCGACAGGCCTCAAGCTCATGGATGCGAACGGCATCAAGGACGACCTGCCGCCCATCACCACGTTCCTCAACCGCATGCTCGCGCTGACCATCGAGCTGCAAGGCATCCTGTTCACGGCCTTCGAGCAACTGTTGAACGCACGCATCGAGGGCGCGATCGCCGCCGGCACCTACGACATGGGACTGGAGACGCTGCGCGCCGAGAGCTTCATCGTCACGGATCGGCAGACGATCTACACGCATCCCGGCACCGGCGCGGAGACGCGGCTGCTGACCATCAAGCAGCGGCAACGCAACCGGCCGGTCACGCTCGACGAAGCCTTGAACCGGCTGTCCGAACGCGGGTCGCGTCTTCTCATCAACGAACGCTCCGAACGCGCCGCTGTGCAGGTCCACGCACCATCCGTCATGCTTGACGATGGCGAGGTCGAACATCGCGTGCGCCTGATCCGGCCGATGGAAGCGCCAAACATGTCGGTTCGCATGATGACGGAAAGTCATTGGCAGGAGGCGGACGAGAACGCCTTCGCAGCAGCCTGGACCGCGGAACTGAACGAGGTGCGGCCATTCGCAGACTCGACCATCCACATGGTCGCGGGTCTGCTCCTTCCAATCTGGAAGCGGCTGCCGAACGAGTCGACTCGGGTCTATCGGCTGCAAACCGACGACGGCGAGCGCATCATCGGCCGCAAGGTCTCGCCGGCCTGGGCGGCCACAGCAGGCGCGGCTGGTCTGCCTTCGCTGACGCCGGACGATGCCTTCGCCGCCCTCATCGACGGCAAGACCTTGATCGACCTCGCCGAGGGTCTTCAGCTTCGTCGCGTCCGCGTCATGGGCGGACATCGCATCGAGCTGTCGGGCTTCACCGACACCATGCGCGAGCGGCTCACGGCCTACGGTCTCTTCCACGAAATCATCTTGTGGAAGCTGCGCATGTTCGTGCCCACCGACGCCAGCGGCCCTGCGATCCTCGCCAGGGTGATGGACCGCTATCCGGTCGAGCGCGTCGGCGAGCGGGAGGCCGCGTAATGTCCCGGCTCGACGCCTCCGAACTGGCGCACCGTCTCGCGCGCAATGCCGAGGCGGTGTGCCGTCATTACCTGTCCAACGGTCATCGTGAAGGCCGCTACTGGATGGTCGGCGACGTGCGCAACACGCCCGGCCGCTCGATGTTCGTGCGCCTGACCGGCCCCGAGAGCGGCAAGGGCGCGGCAGGCAAGTGGACCGACGCCGCCACGGGCGAACATGGCGATCTGCTCGACGTCATCCGCGAATCCTGCGGCCTCGTCGATTTTGCCGAGGTCGCAAAGGAGGCACGCGCCTTCCTCAGCCTGCCGCAACCCGAGCCGCAGGCGAGCGAGCGTCGCCGCACGATCCAGCCGGTGCTCGCTGGCTCCCCGGAAGCCGCGCGGCGCCTGTTCGCCATGTCGCGGCCGAGCCATGGCACGCTCGTCGAGGCATATCTCCGCCGACGCGGCATTACGTCTTTGCACGGAACCGGATCGCTCCGCTTCCACCCGCGCTGCTACTATCGGCCGGACGAGCATTCCGCCACGGAGACATGGCCCGCCATGATCGCCGCCGTCACGGATCTCGACGGGCGACTCACCGGCGCACATCGGACCTGGCTCGATCCCGATGGCTTCGATCCCGTGCGTCTCGGCAAGGCACCGATCGACACACCACGCCGCGCGATGGGCGATCTTCTCGGACACGCCGTCCGCTTCGGCGTCGCCGGCGAAGTCATGGCCGCGGGCGAAGGCATCGAGACCATGCTGTCGCTCAGGATGGCGCTGCCCAACATGCCGATGGTGGCCGCACTCTCGGCAGCCCACCTCGCCGCCATCCTGTTCGCGGACACGCTGCGCCGCCTCTACATCACGCGCGACGACGATCCGGCGGGCGACGGCGCAATGACGACGTTGATCGAGCGGGCGTCCGACGACGGCATCGAGGCGATCGTGCTGTCGCCGAGGCTGGGTGACTTCAACGAGGATCTACGAATGCTCGGGCCCGACGTGCTGCGCGCGGACCTTCGGGCGCAGGTCGCGGCCCGGGATGTCGCCCGCTTCATGGCCGAGGCCGCATAGGGCGCGCGACCGTGACCGCACGGCCGGGACGAAGGTGAGGTCCAGCGCCTCGCCGGCGGCCGATGCTCCGACGTGCCGGAAAGAGCCGCGCTCTCGGCCTTCAAGAGGGCGATCGGGACGGCAAACGGTCCGGCCCGGCAATGGCTGCGGCCGGCTATTTTCCGCCGGCGCTGACGCGCCTTTGCATCGCGAAGCAAAATAGCCGGCCTTCGCCATCCTCCGCTGGCGCTTCGGCCCTCCGCTTCGCTCCGGGTGCAGGGCCGGCCCGCCCGCCGTCTTCCGTCGCCATGAAGGCCGCGAGGGTCGCGGCCGATCCAGCGACGGAGCATCCCATGACCACCGATGACGATTTCGAACCCCACCACAACTCGTCTCCGACCGATCACGTTCTCGCCGAGCTGCAGCTCTACGGCTTCCGCCCCTTCCAGGACGAACCCGATCCCCGCCCGCTTCCCGAGGGCAACGTCGTCGCCGGCGCCATCGCCGACATCTTCGACGCTCTTGTGGCCACACTCAGCGACACACGCCTCGAGCCCGATCTCGAAGACCTGCTCTGGTCGACCACGAACGTTTTCCATCGCGCCGCCGACCGCATCGCGCACGAGCTCGACGACAACGAACAGGCGCAGCGCCGCAGCCAGCGCGAACAGGACGGCACCGAGGTCAAGTCCGTCGAACTCGAGCGGCTGATCGCCGAGGGGCAGACGCTCATCGAGCGACGCGACGCCTTCGAGCTGATGCGCGACCAGGCGTGCGAGCACTTCGAGCGCCAGACCGGCTCGGCCTGGCGGCCGCGTAACGGCTCACTCGTCAACCACCGCGCGATGACCGCGGCGATGATCGACAGTCGCGACTTCCTCGCCGCGAAGAAGCGGTCCGAAATCGAGGTCATGCTGCCGCCCGGCCCGAAGGTCGCGCTCAGCGGCGGGCTCGACTTCAACGATCATCGGCTGATCTGGTCCAAGCTCGACCAGGTGCACGCCAAGCACCCTGACATGGTGCTCATGCACGGCGGCTCGCCGAAGGGCGCCGAGCGCATCGCGGCGCGGTGGGCCGACCACCGCAACGTGCCGCAGATCGCCTTCAAGCCCGACTGGACGAAGCACGCCAAGGCCGCACCGTTCAAACGCAACGATGCCATGCTGGGTGTGCTGCCGATCGGCGTCATCGTCTTTCCGGGCACCGGCATCCAGGACAACCTCGCCGACAAGGCCCGCAGGCTCGGAGTTCCCGTCTGGCGCTATGGCGATAAACCGATGTGATCGCCGTCAACACCTGCCGGAATCAGAGCGCCGCGGCGATTTCAACTCGCCGCGGCCTTCGATTTTCTGCTAATGTAGCCGTCTGCGCCGTGGTGGTGGTGGAAGGCGCGACCGTCAGATGCTTCTCACGGAGGCCACCATCATGATTGTCGTCAGTATTCTCGCCAGCATCGCCGCCATCGGCGTCATCTGCTGTCTCTTGTACTACCTTGCCGTCTATGCACTGCCGCTGTTCGCGGGCGTGACGGCCGGCGTCTGGGCATACGGCAGCGGCGCCGGCTGGCTTGGAGGCATCGCAGTCGGTTTCTTTGCCGGTCTCGCGACGCTCCTCGTCGGTCACCTCCTGCTCACCTTCGTCAAGCCTCTCTGGCTGCGCCTCATGACCGCGGCGGTCTTCGTCGCGCCAGCTGCCATCGCCGGCTATCATGCGACGCATGGCATCGTAAAACATACGATGCCCTCGGAAACCTGGCAGATCGCGTTCTCGCTGGTCGGGGCCGTTGTCGTCGGAATCGCCGCGCTTGCCCGGCTCGCGATGCTGGCTCCGCCCGGTCAGCCCGGTCAGGGCGTGGCTCGCGCCTGACGCCATTCCGACCGCAGTGGGCATGATCTGATCGCGCTGCCCGCGCCTTCTCCTCGTCAGTTGGCGCTGCGGTGGCGTGGAACAGTGCCGGAGCTTGCTCAACCGTCCGTCGCGGGCCACATCGGAACGCAGGGCGGGGGTCTCGCAACGACCATCGACGCCCGCGAACTCTGAGGCGGATCGCTCGCCCTATCTCGCCATCGGGAGCATCGATGCGGGTTCTGCTTGCCTTGACATGGTGAAGCCCTCGCCGCCGTCCGCCGGACCTCAGCGGTTGCTCGACGGAGTCGCCAGTTCTCCTTGATCCTTCTCTGTCTGATCGAGCGCTCCAAGCGGCCTCTTTGATCGGCTGATCTGGCCGAAGGCCGGCTTCGCCTCGATCGCCTGTGCCGCAATGGCGCCGATCGACTTTCTTCCCCTCCCGGCTTCGCCGGCATTCCTCGCGAAACAAGAAAGTCTCACGGCTGCCATCCTCCGCTGTGCTCCGGCCTGCGCGCAGGTGCGGCGTCGATCGCCTCCGGCCAACCGATCGCCATCGAGGCCGCAATGGTGCGGGCTCGAAACAGAGATCAAGGAGAACTACCATGGCGACCATCGGCACCTTCAAGAAGTCCGGCAACGAGTTCGTCGGCCAGATCGTCACCCTTAGCGTCCAGGCCAAGAACGTCCGCATCGTTCCCGAAGCAAGCCGCTCGGGCGAGAACGCCCCCAGCCACCGCGTCTTCGCGGGCCGCGTCGAGATCGGCGCCGCTTGGGCCAAGCGCTCCAACGAGGGCCGCGACTATCTGGGCCTCAAGCTCGACGACCCGTCGTTCACGGCTCCCATCTACGCCAACCTCTTCGACGACGACGAAGGCGAAGGCTACAGCCTGATCTGGTCCCGCCCCAACCGCCGCAACGGCGAGTGAGGGACGAGCCCCAGGCCCCGCCCGGCTTGACCGGTCGGGGCCTGGTCCGCTGGGAGGGCGCGTCGGCAGAGCGACCGAATCAGTTCAGCGCGATTCGGCCAACAGCCCGTCTTTAGCCTCCATTTTTGCTCGCCTCGCCGGCGAAGAACGACTATTTTAGTCGTAGTTCTGGCGCGCCCGATCGGCCCAGTGGGAGGTGATCATGCATGATCACCGCCCGACAATCGCGGGCCGCTCGCGCGCTGCTGGGATGGACGCAGGAAACGCTTGCTGACCGGGCCGTTGTTTCGCTCACGGCGCTGAAGCGCCTCGAATCCGGTCACCGCGCCGTCTACGAGACGACGGAGGATCAGGTCCGTCGCACGCTAGAGGGTAACGGCATCGTCTTCCTGTCGTCCGACCAGGGCGAAGGAGTGATGCTTGTCCGCGCGAAGGCGGGAGCCCACCGCAGAACCTGACGCCGCACACGAATGCGGCGGTCGCAGGAGCGCGCACGCCGCTCCTCTTGCGCCGGCCGCCGGTGTGCGTAGGGTTAACAATCCGTTGCACCGAACACGTTTCGACCGTCGGGGCTCGAATTGACACACCAAGCATTCCTAGACGAGCCGCCGCAAAGCACGCTGCTGACGAGTTATGACCGCGCTCACATGAAGCTCTACATGCGGCTGCTCGACGCGGAAACCGACGGCGCCGACTGGCGCGAAGCCGTCGCGCTCTTGTTCGGCATCGACGCCGGCAGGGAACCTGACCGCGCCAATCGCGTGCACCGCAGCCACCTGGCCCGGGCCCGGTGGATGGTTGAGCACGGGTTCCGGCAGCTCGCCCGCGAGGCCTGACCGCAAGACGTGATGCTATCCTAACATCACGTCTTGCACGTTCGGCGGCTTCCCGACCTCGGCTCAACCCGCGATCGTATTCCTCCTTCGCACGCGCCCGACCAGGGGTCGGGGGAGGAAGCAGATGGGCCCCGATACATCGCGTTGGCGTACCTCCGAGACCTACGACTATCTCGATCATCTCGTCGCGCCGGACCTCGCCTGGGAATGGCTAAGACGCAATCCGAAATACCAACGAGATTTTGCCGAAAGCGAGCGATCCTCCGCTGCCGCCCAGCGCTTCGCCGCGCTGGTCCGGCCGCGTTGGGGGTTGGTCTTTCGCGATTGACCCATCGCTCGCCGCCACTAACGCCACAGTCTTCTGGACCCCCGCTGTCGATCCCGGCACTGTCATCCTCACGGCGGTCCCTCCCGCACCAGCGATCGAGAGCGCCGTCCCGCCCGATCTTGATGCGAACACGGCCCGCGCTGGCGCAGACGGGCTGAGCATCGTTCACGGCCGCGGCGCGAACGCCGTTCGACTCTTCCTCACAACCGATGGTTCGCCGGCGACCCCGCTAGTCGCACTGGTTCCGCTCGGCGCCGATGGCCTCGACCGCATCGACGCGGTCAGCCGTCTTTGGCGTGCCGTCAACCGTCGAAAGGTGCCGATCGACGCGCGGCTGACCAAGCAGCAGCGTCGGCGGCTTCGGCGGATGCTTCAGGCGGTGGATGGCCACACCGAAGGCGCCAGCTATCGCGACATCGCGGAAGCCATCTTCGGACCCTCGCGCATCTCGGAAACGCCGTGGAAGACCTCCGCCCTTCGTGACGTGACGATCGATCTCGTAAAGGATGGCCTCGCGCTCATCGCCGGCGGCTATCGCACGCTGCTGCGTAAACGTCGCCGTCAATAACCCCGCCGATACTTCGCCCGGGGGGTGCGATTCTAGCACCCGCATCTTCGCCATCCCCCCACGCAGCCTTCCTCCGCCACCGTGGCCTTCGCTCGCCGGTGCTCGCCGGCAATCGGAATGAATGCCCGGAGGTGCGACATGACGAATCTCGCCGGCTTGCCGCCCCGCTTCTTGCGGACACCGGAGGCCGCCGACTTCCTCGGCCTCTCCAGCCGGACGCTCGAGAAGCACCGCACCTACGGCACGGGTCCTGCTTATCGAAAGCTGGGCGGCCGCGTCGTCTACGCCCTCGACGATCTCAGGGCCTGGGCCGACCGCGGTGCGGTCACATCGACGTCCGACCCGCGCGGCTCCGTGCTGCCGGCCAAGCGCCACGGCACGGCCTCAGCGCAGGCCGGTCGCAGCCGTCGTTGAGAGGCCGGACATGTCCTTGGCGCGACGCAATAGCGAGCGTGACCAGCTCGATCTCTTCCGGGCGCTGCCGGGCGATCTCGCGCCGCGCGACGCGCAGGACCTCATGGCCTATCCGTTCTTCTCGCTCGCGAAGTCGAAGCGGCTGACGCCCATCGACTTCAAGGCCGGCACAATCGTCATCCGCGTCGAGGCGGTGCCGGAGCACGGGATGGCGACCATCTGGGACGCCGACGTGCTGATCTGGGCCGCCTCGCAAATCGTCGAGGCGCGCGACCTCGGCCTGCGGCCATCGCGCCTGATGGCGGCGACGCCCTATGAAATTCTCTCCTTCATCGGCCGCGGCGTGAGCGTGCGCGACTATGACCGTCTCAAGGCCGGGCTCGATCGCCTGCAATCAACCACCGTCGCGACTTCGATCCGCCAGCCAAGCGAGCGGCGGATGCATCGCTTCTCCTGGATCAACGAGTGGAAGGAGCGCGCGGATGCTCATGGCCGTCCGCTCGGTCTCGAGCTGATCGTGCCGGACTGGTTCTTTGCCGCTGTTCTCGACGACGCGCTGGTCCTGACGATCGACCGCGCCTACTTCCGCCTGACCGGCGGTCTCGAGCGCTGGCTCTATCGCCTCGTGCGCAAGCACGGCGGACGCCAGCGGTTCGGATGGAGCTTCGACGTCGCCTATCTCCATGCGAAGTCCGGCAGTCTCTCGCCGCTCAAGCACTTCGCCTACGACCTGCGCAACATCGTTCGCCGGCAGACGCTGCCTGGCTACCGGCTGACCATCGAGCAGCCGCCGGACGCCCCCGAACGCCTTGCATTCGCTCCCATCGATCCCGCTGCCCTAGCTCCGCTAGCGCCGCACAGGACCTCTCGCGCTGGGGATAAGCTGTGAATCGCCTCGTGCTATCAGGGACCCGACCTATCGTGCCATCGGGGACCCGATCCTCGTGCTATCGGGGACCGGAATCGTCGAATCCTGTCGCTGATTCAAAGCAATGCGCGCGGCGTAACTCTTCTAACCAAGATTCCTTCGGAATCTTTCTAACGGCCGCTCCGAGCTCCACACCTGTGCATGAGCGCCGCCAACGGCGGGGCGCACCATGATCGTCGCGCTGCTCAACCAGAAAGGCGGCGTCGGCAAGACCACGCTCGCTCTCCATCTCGCAGGCGAGTGGGCGAGACGCGGCCAGCGTGTCACGCTCATCGACGCAGACCCGCAAGGCTCATCCCTCGACTGGTCGCAACAGCGCGCGCGCGAGAGCCTTCCACGCCTGTTCGGCGTCCTCGGCCTGGCGCGCGATACGCTCCACCGTGAAGCGCCCGAGCTCGCGCGCAATGTCCATCACATCGTCATCGATGGCCCGCCACGCGTCGCCGGACTCATGCGCTCGGCGCTGCTCGCGGCCGACTTCGTCCTGATCCCGGTGCAGCCGTCCCCGTTCGACGGCTGGGGCTCGGCGGAGATGCTCGCGCTGCTGAGCGAGGCGCGCGTCTATCGCCCGCAGCTCGTTGCACGCTTCGTCCTCAATCGGTGTGGCGCGCGCACCGTCATCGCGCGCGAGACGGCGCTGACGCTCGCCGATCACGACCCGCCGCTGCTCGCCTCCAAGGTCGGTCAGCGCGTCGCCTTCGCCGACGCCGCCCAAACCGGCCGCCTCGTCTGGGAGGCGCACACAGCGAGTCCGGCCGCGCGGGAGATCACCGCCCTTGCTACCGAGGTGGGGAGGCTGGCGCGATGACGCAGCGCCCCCCGAAACGCGCATTCATCGCGCGACCGGCCGATCCCGAACGCTGGATCAAGACGCCGGAACCACGCGCCAGCGGCAACGGTGACGCGGCCGCTTACACGGCGCGGCTGACGATCGACATCACGCCGGAGCTGCGCGGCCGCATCAAGGTCGTCGCCTTCCAGCGCGGACTGACCGTCGCGGACATGCTGCGCGACCTGCTCGCCCGCGAATTCCCTCCAGCCGAAGGAGACCTGCCATGACCAGTGCGTCCCACTTGCGTCTTGTGCCGCCGGCGCTTCCCGTCGACGGCCTGACGCGCGTCGAACTGACATGGATCGAGAAGAAGGTCGAATACTGGATTCGCTTCGGCAAGGAGAAGGAAGAGCAGATCCTCGACCGGCGTCGCCGGACTCTCTGCTTCGCAGCCAACAGCATCTTCGCTCTCGTGCGCTGGGCGTCGAACGATCACGGCACAATCATCTCGCGCATCGACATCGTGCGCGCGATCACCCCTGGTGAGCACTATCAGACGCTGCCGTTCGTGCGTCCCGGCGGCGACATCCTCCTCAAGATGGATGGCTGGCCGAAGGTCGAGCGCGTCCTTCAGATCATCGATGCCATCGAAGCACTCGGCATCGATCCGACCGAGGTGTCGCCGCATCACTGGCGGCATGTCCACAACCGCCTGACCGCCGGCCAGGAACCGCGCAGCTACACGCTCGAGCAGCATCGGGCGATCCTTCTGCGGCGGAGCGTCGAGCCGTGACACGCTTCGGCTACGTCATAACGACGTACTTCGCCGTTGTGACGGTCGGCGTCTTCGCCTTCCTTCCGGTGGGGCCGAAGCTCATCTGGAATGAATCGGCCAGCGTGCCGCTGGGCCTCTATTCCGTCGAGCCCGCGCGTCATCTCGAAGTCACCGACCTCGTCGCCGTTCACACACCCGAACCGCTCGCGTCCTTCATGGCCGAGCGCCGCTATCTGCCGCGCGGCGTGCCGCTGATGAAACGCGTCGCCGGCCTTCCGGGCCAGCGCCTGTGTCGCGACGGCGCGCACATCACGGTCGACGGGATCGATATGGGCGAGGCGCTGGCGCGCGACCGCGCCGGCCGCGCCCTGCCGGCCTGGCAAGGCTGCCGCCGTATCGCCGACAGCGAAGTCTTCCTCATGAATTGGGCCGCTCCCGACAGCATGGACGGCCGCTACTTCGGTCCACTCGCCATCACCTCGATCATCGGCCGCGCGATCCCGCTGTGGACCGACGAGGACGGCGACGGCCGGTTCGAATGGCGCGCCGCAACGCGGTGACGGCGCACCAAACGCATCCTCTTCACCGTACATAGGGAGCTTTCAATGCCACAGATCGGAGAGTTCACACGCACCAAGAACGGCTATACCGGCCATGTCCGCACCCTCTCGCTCAACAGCGAGATGGTGCTGATTCCGGCCGAGCATTCGGACGCCGAGAACGCGCCGGACTATCGCGTCCATCTCGGCGACAACAACGGTCCCGAAATCGGCGCCGGCTGGAAGCGCACGGGCGAGAAGGCCGGCGATTATGTCTCTGTCCAGATCGACGACCCGACGCTGGGCCAGCCGATCCGCGCCAATCTGTTCCAGTCGGGCGACGCAAAGTCCGTCTGGGGCTTGCACTGGAGTCGCCCTCAAAAGCGGCCCGAGCGGGACTGAGGCGATGGTCATCCGCTCGATCTCGCGGAGGCGGAGTGAGACGTCCGGGCGGGGCTCGCTCGCCCGGCGTCTTCCCGCTCTTCTCCTTTCCGGCCTGCTGATCGCCGGCTCCTTCACCGGCGGTGCGCTTGCGCAGAACGCACCTGCTACGCGCTCTCAGCGTACGCACGCGATTGCCGACTACATCGCGGAAGCGGCGCAGCGGTTCGGCATACCAGTCGCCTGGATACGGGCCGTCATGGGCGCGGAAAGCGCTGGCGACGCGCGCGCTGTCTCTCGCAAAGGCGCAATGGGCCTGATGCAGATCATGCCTGACACTTGGTCGGAGCTCCGCGCACGCTATCGGTTCGGCCCGAACCCCTTCGATCCGCACGACAACATCCTGGCCGGCGCGGCGTACTTGCGCGAAATGCACGACCGTTACGGATCGCCGGGCTTCCTTGCGGCCTACAATGCCGGGCCACAGCGGTATGACGATTACCTTGCGGGTGTTCGCGTATTGCCGGCCGAAACGCGAGCCTATGTCGCGACGTTGGCGCCCCTTATCGGCAGCGAATCGCTTGAAAGCACGACGGCGATTCCGAGCGGTGATCCGCTCGCGTGGACCCGCTCACCGTTGTTTGTTGTGCGCGCCGACGGCATCGCGAATGCAGGACGATCACAAGACGCACGCGGATCCGACGACGGCGCGACAACGCCACGAGCGCGTGACGCCGTCCCGCTTTCTCCGCGTTCGTCGGACCTCTTTGTCGCGCAAGCACGCCCTGACGGACAGCGATGACCTGCGTCATGCCAGATCGCAGTCCAGCGAACCCCAGCGCACCAAAGCGTGTGGTGAAGCGGGAAGGCGCAAACACAACCGCACGATGGCAGGATAAAGGGGCGCGATGCGCGCGCCATGACGGTTGTGCTTTTTCAATAGCTTACATGCCGAAACCGCGAGGTGCGCCGTCCCGGCGCAGCCTGCGGCTTCGGCACTTTCTCAATAATTTCCGTCTCTTGGCGCGATGTGCGGGGCCGCGGCCATGAGCGCCGAAGACGACTTCCGCATCCGGCCTGGCCGCATCCGCTCCACCCGCGCGCAGCGGGCGCGGCCCTTCATCGCGCAGGCGCTCGCGGCCGCGCAGCGAGCGGGCGGCTCTGTCTCCCGCAAGGGGACGATTGGCCCCGGCCATCGCTCGCGCTTCGGCCGCGGCCAGCGCGCCTCGGTGCAGGCCAACCGGCTCATCACCTCGCGTTCTCGCGGCGCCGTCGTAAAGGCTCGCTTCGTCCGCAACAGCGCGCGCGGCGCGCCGCTCGCGACACATCTCGGTTACCTTCGGCGCGAGGGCGTCACCCGGGACGGGGAGAAAGCGCGGCTCTTCGGTCCCGGCACCGACGAGGCCAACCCGAAGGCATTCGCCGATCGCTGTGCGGACGACCGCCATCACTTCCGCTTTATCGTGTCGCCCGACGACGCGACCGAGATGTCCGACCTCAAGCAGTTCACGCGCGGTCTGGTCGGCCAGATGGAGAAGGATCTCGGGACCACGCTGGACTGGGTCGCCGTCGATCACTGGAACACCGAGCACCCGCACGTCCACCTGATCGTCCGCGGCGTTCGCGACGACGGCGAGAACCTCGTCATCTCGCGCGACTACATCAAGGAGGGCATGCGCGACCGCGCGCGCGACCTGATCACCCAGGAGCTCGGGCCGCGAACCGACCACGACATCCGCACCGCCCTGGAGCGCCAAATCAACGCCGAGCGCTGGACGACCCTCGACCGTCAGCTCACGCGCGATGCGTACCGCACGGGCGTGGTCGATCTCGCGCCACATGCCGACCGCCAGCCGGACGAATTTCATGCGCTGAAGGTCGGGCGGCTGCGCAAGTTGGAGGCCCTCGGGCTCGCCGATCAGATCGGGCCGGGCCAATGGGTGATGTCCGAGACGGCCGAGAAGAGTTTGCGGGAGCTCGGCGAGCGCGGCGACATCATCAAGCGGATACATCACGGTCTCGCGGAGCGCGGTATCGAACGCGGCGCGGCGAGCTACGTGCTGGCCGGCGAAAGCCTGGACGAGCCGATTGTCGGTCGCTTGCTGGCGCGCGGGCTCGACGACGAGCTGAAGGGCAGTGCCTTCGCGATCGTCGATGGGGTCGATGGCCGCACCCACCACATTAAGCTCGCCGATCTCAACGCGGCTGGGGATTCCGCCTCCGGCTCCATCGTCGAGCTGCGTCGGTTCGATGACGCCCAGGGCCGGCGACGCGTGGCGCTCGCGGTCCGATCGGACCTTCCACTCGAGCAGCAGATCACGGCGAACGGGGCCACCTGGCTCGACCGCCAGGCCATCGCGCGCGAGCCGGTCCCGCTCGGCGGCGGCGGCTTCGGCGCCGAGGTTCGCGACGCGCTCGACCGCCGCGCCGAGCATCTCATCGGCCAGGGCTTGGCCGAGCGGCAAAGCCGCGGTGTCAGTTTTAGCCGCAACCTGATCGAGACACTGCGGCGTCGCGAGCTCGACGCGCTGCGCGAGCGTCTCATGACGGAGACCGGCCAGACGGTCGTCAAGACTGGCGCAGGCGAATACGTCGCCGGCACCTATCGCCGCCGCTTCGATCTCGCCTCCGGTCGGTTCGCCATGCTCGACGATGGCCTTGGCTTCCAGCTCGTCCCGTGGTTGCCGTCCCTCGAACAGCATGTCGGACGACACGTCGCCGGCCTCGCTCGCGGCGACGGCGGGATCGATTGGAGCTTCGGCCGCAAGCGGGGGATCGGTCTGTGACGACGCAATCGGACAGGCAGGCCGTGTGATGTCCGCAACCAAGATTCTCTGGGGTCAGATCCTCGTCGTCGTGCTGATTATCCTCGCAACGACGTGGAGCGCGACCGAGTGGACCGCCTGGCGTTTGGGCTTCCAGGCTCAGCTCGGTGAGCCATGGTTCGTGGTCTTCGGCTGGCCGTTCTACTATCCGCCGTCGTTTTATGCGTGGTGGTTTTTCTACGACGCCTATGCGCCGGCGATCTTCGTCGAGGGCGCCTACATCGCGGCGTCTGGCGGCTTCATCGCGATCGCCGTCGCGATCGGCATGTCGGTCTGGCGGGCGCGCGAAACCAAGAACGTCGACACCTACGGTTCGGCACGATGGGCCCGGCCTCACGAAGTGCAGGCTGCGGGCCTTCTCGGCCCCGACGGCGTGGTGCTCGGCAAGCTCGGCCGCGACTATCTCCGGCACGATGGACCGGAGCATGTCCTCTGCTTCGCGCCGACCAGGAGCGGCAAGGGTGTCGGCCTGGTCATTCCCTCGCTGCTGACCTGGCCCGGCTCGGCGATCGTTCACGATATCAAGGGAGAGAACTGGCAGCTCACGTCCGGGTTTCGTGCCCGGCACGGACGCGTGCTGCTGTTCGATCCGACGAATGCGAAGTCTTCCGCCTACAACCCGTTGCTCGAAGTCCGGCGCGGCGAGTGGGAGGTCAGAGACGTCCAGAACATCGCGGACATCCTGGTCGACCCGGAAGGCTCGTTGGACAAACGGAACCATTGGGAGAAGACATCCCATGCGCTGCTCGTCGGCGCCATCCTCCACGTTCTCTACGCGGAGGATGACAAGACCCTGGCCGGGGTCGCCTCCTTCCTTTCCGATCCCCGCCGCCCGATCGAGTCGACACTCGCCGCGATGATGAAGACCCCGCATCTCAGCTCGGCTGGGCCGCATCCAGTCATCGCGAGCGCGGCGCGGGAGCTTCTCAACAAGTCGGACAACGAACGAAGCGGCGTCCTCAGCACCGCGATGTCGTTTCTGGGATTGTACCGCGATCCAGTCGTCGCGGCGGTCACCCGCCGCTGCGATTGGCGGATCACCGACGTTGTCGGGGCGGCGCGGCCGACGACGCTCTATCTCGTCGTGCCGCCGTCCGACATTGCGCGCACCAAGCCTCTTATCCGCCTGATCCTCAACCAGATCGGACGACGCTTGACGGAAGACCTTCATGCGAGGTCCCGCCGCCATCGCCTGCTTCTCATGCTCGACGAGTTTCCTGCGCTCGGCCGTCTCGATTTCTTCGAGAGCGCGCTGGCGTTCATGGCCGGCTACGGCCTGAAGGCGTTTCTGATCGCCCAAAGCCTCAACCAGATCGAGAAGGCATACGGACCCAACAATTCGATCTTGGACAATTGCCACGTCAGGGTCTCGTTCGCCACCAACGACGAAAGGACTGCGAAGCGGGTCAGCGATGCACTCGGCACGGCGACGGAATTACGCGCGATGCGCAACTACGCAGGTCACCGGCTGAGTCCCTGGCTCGGGCATCTCATGGTGTCGCGCTCCGAGACGGCTCGGCCATTGCTCACGCCCGGCGAGATCATGCAGCTTCCGCCGACGGACGAGATCGTGATGGTCGCAGGAACCCCGCCCGTGCGCGCGAAGAAGGCGCGGTATTTCGAGGACGCCAGATTTCAGGCGCGTATCTTGGCGCCGCCGACCTTGGCGAAGGCGGACGACCCGCAGTCGAACGACTGGACCGGCCGGCCCTCGCCGCCGCTGCCTTCGTCGGAGGATGTGCCGGTGACCGGCGCGGACGACGAAGACCCGACAGGCTCGGAAAAGCGCCGCCAACCGGAACTCAATCGCGTGGCGCCCATCGAGAAGAAACCACCGATCGACAACGAATTCGAGATCGACCCCAATGATGGCGAGCCGGACGATGCCGCTCGGTTGAGCCGCATGAACCGCATCGTACAAGGCGTTGCGCGTCAGGTCTCGCTCGATCCGAATGACGGCATGGAGCTGTAGGACGCGATGCCGAATCCGAACAAAAAGCAGCGGCTTTCCGTCTATCTCGAGCCGGGCGTGACGAAGGCGCTCGCCGAGTACGCCGCCCGCCGCGCCCAGTCACGATCGCTGATCGCCGAGGCCGCAATAGCCTCATTCCTCTCTCCCGACGCCGCCGAGCGGCAGGAGGCAGCCCTCACCAAGCGACTCGACCAGCTCGACCGGCACATGTCGCGCCTCGAACGTGACCTTGGCATCGCCGTCGAGACGCTCGCGGTCTTTGTGCGCTTCTGGCTAACCACCAACCCGCCGCTGCCTGAGCCCGCGCAGGCGGCCGCACGCGCGCAGGCCGGCGAACGCTACGACGCCTTTGTCGCCGCACTTGGACGTCGACTCGCCAAAGGTCCAAAACTCCGCCAAGAAATTTCCGAGGACGTCCCGGCCAACGCAAGTAACGAATAGGCGCGATCACGCAGCTCGCAAGTCGTCAGCGACTTCGCCGTTTCCCTGTATTTCTACGCCACACTACGATGACCCCATCAGGGTTGTTGCGCTGCCCAATTTTCTGCCTCTTCTACTTATCCCCGATCCAGGGCCGCTCGCGAGCGGCCCCGCGCAGAACGGGGGCGACATGGCGGTTTCATTCCAACAATCCGAGGCAGTCCTCCGCGGCACACGCATGCTGCGGACGGCCCTCGGCCCGGCCATTGCCGGATTCCTGGAAGACCCGTCGATCGTCGAGGTGATGCTCAACCCCGATGGGCGGCTCTGGATCGACCGACTCTCGGAAGGCTTGGCCGATACCGGCGAGCGCCTGGCTCCGGCCGACGGCGAGCGGATCATCCGGCTCGTGGCTCATCATGTCGGCGCCGAGGTTCATCCCGGAAGCCCGCGTGTGTCGGCAGAGCTGCCCGGAACGGGGGAGCGCTTCGAAGGTCTGCTTCCACCCATCACATCATCGCCGGCATTCGCAATCCGCAAACCGGCGGTCGCCGTGTTCACGCTGCAGGACTATGTGGCCGCCGCGATCATGACGGCCGACCAGGCGGAGATGCTTCGCCAGGCGGTCGCCGATCGCCGCAACATTCTGGTCGCCGGGGGAACGAGCACCGGCAAGACCACGCTCACCAACGCGCTCCTCGCGGAAGTGTCGAAGTCAGCCGACCGCGTCGTTCTCATTGAGGATACGCGCGAGCTTCAGTGCACGGCGCCCAATCTCGTCGCCATGCGCACCAAGGATGGCGTCGCCACGCTGTCCGATCTGGTGCGCTCCTCTCTGCGGCTGCGGCCCGACCGCATTCCCATTGGCGAGGTGCGCGGCGCCGAGGCGCTCGACCTTCTGAAAGCTTGGGGCACCGGGCATCCCGGCGGGATCGGCACCATCCACGCAGGCACCGCCATCGGCGCGCTGCGCCGTCTCGAGCAGCTCATCCAGGAAGCTGTCGTCACGGTCCCGCGCGCTCTGATCGCCGAGACCATCGATCTCGTCGCCGTGCTGAGCGGCCGCGGCGCTTCGCGCCGTCTCGCCGAGCTCGCCCGCGTCGAAGGCCTCGGGCCCGGCGGCGATTACCGCATCACCCCCGCAACACCAGGCACAGCAGGAGATCATGCATGACAACGGCTCAACGGCCATCATTCAAGCAACGCCTATTCGCCGGCTCCGTTCTCGATCGGATCGGCGCCATCGGTCTGACCGGAGCTGGGCTTCTCTACGCCGCGCCAGCCTATGCCAGCGGCTCATCCATGCCCTGGGAGCAGCCGCTCCAGCAGATCCTCCAGTCGATCGAAGGCCCGGTGGCGAAGGTCATCGCGGTGATCATCATCATCGTCACCGGCCTGACGCTGGCCTTCGGCGACACCAGCGGCGGCTTCCGCAGGCTGGTGCAGATCGTATTCGGCCTGTCCATCGCGTTCGCCGCATCGAGCTTCTTCCTGTCGTTCTTCAGCTTTGGCGGCGGAGCGCTGGTATGACGACCGGCGTCCTCGATACCGCCGAGGTGCCCGGCTTCTCTGTGCCGGTGCATCGGGCACTGACCGAACACATCCTCCTCGGCGGCGCGCCGCGTTCAATCGCCATTCTCAACGGCACGCTCGCGGCCGCGCTCGGGCTCGGCCTGCGACTCTGGCTCGTCGGCCTCGGCTTGTGGGCGGTCGGCCATTTTGCGGCCGTCTGGGCAGCGAAGCGCGACCCGATGTTCGTCGAGGTCATGCGCCGGCATCTGCGCGTTCCCGGCTTCATGGGCGTGTGAGGCGGCGATGATGAACCTGGCTGAATATCGCCGCACCTCCTCGCGCCTCGCCGACTTCGTGCCTTGGGCAGCGCTCGTCGGAGAGGGCGTCGTCCTCAACAAGGATGGCAGCTTCCAGCGCACGGCATGCTTTCGCGGCCCCGACCTCGACTCCGCCGTGCAGGCCGAGCTGGTCGCGGTTGCCGGTCGACTCAACAACGCGTTCCGTCGCCTCGGGTCGGGTTGGGCGATCTTCGTGGAGGCGCAGCGCCACGGCGTGGGCGCTTATCCCTCGAGCCGCTTTCCCGATGCCGCGTCCGCCCTGGTCGACGCGGAGCGCAGAGCGGACTTTGAGGAAGCGACCGCGCATTTCGAGTCGGGTTACTTCCTCACCTTCAGTTACCTGCCGCCGGCCGAAGACGCCGCCCGCGTCGAGACCTGGCTCTACGAGGGCAAGGCCGACCGAAGCGTCGATCCCTATGAGGTCCTGCGCAGCTTCGTCGATCGCACCGACCGTGTGCTGCAACTCATCGAAGCCTTCATGCCCGAATGCGCTTGGCTCGATGACGGCGAAACACTGACCTACCTGCATTCCTGCATCTCGACCAAGCGCCATCGCGTGCGCGTCCCCGAGACGCCCATGTATCTCGACGCGCTGCTGGCCGACCAGCCGCTCACCGGAGGCCTCGAGCCGCGGCTCGGCGACACGCATCTCCGCATCCTCACCATCGTCGGCTTTCCGAGCGCCACGACGCCGGGACTCCTCGACGATCTCAACCGGCTCGCCTTCGGCTATCGCTGGAGCACCCGCGCCATCCTGCTCGACAAGACTGACGCGACCAAGCTGCTGACCAAGATCCGCCGCCAGTGGTTTGCGAAGCGCAAGTCGATCGCCGCCATCTTGAAAGAGGTGATGACGAACGAGGCGTCGACGCTCCTGGATACGGACGCGGCGAATAAGGCAGCCGACGCGGACCTCGCGCTCCAGGAGCTGGGCGCCGACTACGCCGGCGAAGCCTATGTCACCGCGACGGTGACGGTTTGGGACAATGATCCGCGCATCGCCGCCGAAAAGCTGCGGCTGGTCGAGAAGGTCATCCAGGGCCGCGACTTCACCGCGATGCCCGAAACGATCAATGCCGTGGACGCTTGGCTCGGCTCGCTGCCGGGTCACGTCTACGGCAATGTGCGGCAGCCGCCGATCTCGACGCTGAATCTCGCCCACATGATCCCGCTGTCGGCGGTATGGGCAGGGCCGGGACGGGATGAGCACTTCGGTGCGCCCCCCTTGCTGTTCGGCAAGACCGAAGGGTCCACGCCATTCCGGTTCTCTTTGCATGTTGGCGACGTCGGGCACACGCTCGTCGTCGGGCCGACCGGCGCCGGAAAGTCCGTACTGCTGGCGTTGATGGCGCTTCAGTTCCGGCGCTATTCCGACTCGCAGGTCTTCGCCTTCGACTTCGGCGGCTCGATCCGCGCCGCAGCACTTGCGATGGGCGGCGACTGGCACGACCTCGGCGGTGGTCTCACGGAAGGGTCGACCGAGAGCGTCTCGCTGCAACCGCTCACCGGCGTCCATCATGTCCCCGAACGCGCCTGGGCCGCCGATTGGATCGTCGCGATCCTGATGCGCGAGGGCGTGGCGATCACCCCCGAAGTCAAGGAGCATCTCTGGACCGCGCTGACCTCGCTTGCGAGCGCGCCCGTGGTCGAGCGCACGATCACCGGCCTCGCTGTCCTCCTCCAATCGAACGATCTCAAGCAGGCGCTCCGCCCGTTCTGCGTCGGCGGGGCGTATGGCCGGCTGCTCGATGCCGAGCACGAGCATCTCGGCGAAGCGTCGGTCCAGGCGTTCGAGACCGAAGGCCTCATCGGGACCGGCGCGGCGCCGGCCGTGCTCGCCTATCTGTTTCACCGCATCGAGGATCGCCTCGACGGGCGGCCCACGTTGCTGATCGTCGACGAAGGCTGGCTCGCGCTCGACGATGAAGGCTTCACCGGCCAGCTCAGAGAATGGCTGAAGACTCTTCGGAAAAAGAACGCCAGCGTCGTCTTCGCCACGCAGTCGCTCTCCGACATCGACAATTCGCCGATCGCGCCTGCGATCATCGAGAGCTGCCCCACGCGATTGCTGCTCCCGAACGAGCGGGCGATCGAGCCGCAGATCACTGCGATTTACCGCAGGTTCGGCTTGAACGATCGCCAGATCGAGATCCTCGCGCGCGCGATGCCGAAGCGCGACTACTACTGCCAGTCGCGGCGCGGCAATCGGCTTTTTGAACTCGGCCTCTCCGACGTGGCCCTCGCTCTGTGCGCCGCATCCTCCAAGACCGATCAGGCCGCCATTGAGCGCATCGTCGCCGAACATGGCCGGGATGGCTTCCTGACAGCATGGCTGCGCCTGCGCGGCGTCGAATGGGCCAACGACCTCATCCCAAGCCTCACCAACCTGGAGACTTCATCATGATCGTCCGTCGCACCCGCGCGGCGCTTCTTGCCGCCGCGGCTCTTTCGCTCCCGCTTTCGTTTTCGCCGGTCCTGGTCGCGCCGGCTTCAGCGCAATGGATCGTCTACGATCCGACCAACTACGCACAGAACGTGCTGCAGGCAGCGCGCGCTCTGGAGCAGATCAATAACCAGATCACCTCGCTCCAGAACGAGGCGCAGATGCTGATCAACCAAGCCCGCAATCTCGCGAGCCTGCCGTATTCGTCGTTGCAGCGCCTTCAGCAATCCATCCAGCGCACCCAGCAGCTTCTCGGCCAGGCGCAGAACATCGCTTTCGACGTCCAGCAGATCAATCGCGCCTTCCAGACCACCTACGGCAGCGCCTCGCTCTCGGCGTCGGATCAGCAGCTTATCGCAGATGCACGCACCCGTTGGCAGAACACGGTCGGCGGCCTTCAGGACGCGATGCGCGTCCAGGCCGGTGTGGTCGGCAACTTCGACACGAACCGCACGGAGATGTCGGCGCTGGTCGGCCAGAGCCAAGGCGCCACGGGCGCGCTGCAAGCGACACAGGCCGGCAACCAGATCCTCGCGCTCCAAGCGCAGCAGCTCGCCGACTTGACTGCCGTCGTGGCAGCCGATGGGCGCGCACGGGCTCTCGCCGATGCCGAGCGCGCGGCCGCGGCCGAGCAAGGACGCGAACAGCGCCGGCGCTTCCTGACGCCCGGCGCCGGCTATCAGGCCGGCAACGCCCGCATGTTCCCGAATAGCGGCAACTGAGGGCGCTACCCATGGACGCCAAGACCCTCGCCCGAATCGGATCCGTCGCGTTCGTCGCCGTCGCGATCACCGCGACGGTCATCGAGCTGACCCGGAAAGAGGAGCGGCCTGAGACCACCCCAGCGCGACAAGCGCAGGTGGGTGCGGCCGACCCGCTGCGAGCCGAGCTGTTCCGATGCCAGAGCCTCGGCGAGGCAGGGCCGCGCGATCCGACATGCCTGCGCGCCTGGGCCGAGAGCCGCCAGCGATTCCTGATGCCGCGTACAACACCTTCGACGAGCCCGTCGGGTGCGAGCCCGACCACCAGCGAGACACGCGGCGAAGGCATCGCGCCGAACGGCGAGTAGCATCATGGGCGGCACGGGCGTCATTGACCATTTCCTCGAGGTCTTTACTCGATACATCGACTCCGGTTTCGGCTTACTCGGCGGCGAAGTCGCGTTCGTTGCGACGACGCTGATCGTGATCGACATCACGCTCGCCGCTCTGTTCTGGAGTTGGGGCGCCGATGACGACATCCTCGCTCGCCTGGTCAAGAAGACCCTGTTCGTTGGCGTGTTCGCCTACCTCATCGGCAACTGGAACAACCTCGCACGGATCGTTTTCGAATCCTTCGCCGGCTTGGGCCTGAAGGCGAGCGGGACGGGCTTCACCACGGCCGATCTCCTGCGCCCGGGCAAGGTCGCGCAGACCGGCCTCGATGCCGGCCGGCCGCTCCTCGACTCGATCAGCGGCCTGATGGGCTACTGGTCATTCTTCGAGAACTTCATTCAGATCGCGTGCCTCTTCCTTGCCTGGGCGCTCGTGCTGCTGGCGTTTTTCATCCTCGCGATCCAGCTCTTCGTCACGCTGATCGAATTCAAACTGTCGACGCTGGCGGGTTTTGTCCTCATCCCGTTCGGGCTGTTCGGACAGAGTGCGTTCATGGCCGAGCGCGTGCTCGGCAACGTGATCAGCTCCGGCATCAAGGTGTTGGTGCTCGCCGTCATCATCGGCATCGGCTCGACTCTGTTCTCGGAGTTCACCGCCGGCTTCGGCGGCGCCAGCCCGACAATCGACGATGCAATGGCGATCGTCCTGGCCGCGCTCTCACTGCTCGGCCTCGGGATCTTCGGGCCCGGAATCGCCAATGGCCTCGTCAGCGGCGGCCCCCAGCTCAGCGCCGGCGCGGCGGTCGGCACCGGCCTCGCCGCAGGCGGCGCGATAGTCGCAGCCGGCGCGGTCGGAGGACTTGCACTGCGCGGGGGAGCGGCCGCCATATCGGGGACGGCGGCCGCTGCGCGGGGAGGAGCGGCCGCCGCAGGAGGCGCGTCAACTGCCTACAGCCTTGGTGCCGCAGGGCAGTCCGGCGCAGCCGGCGTCGCCTCCGGCCTGGGCGGTGTCGCGCGCGCCGCCGGGAGCGCGGCCGCTTCTCCACTTCGCCGTACCGCGAGCCGCGCCGCAGACAGCATGAAAGAGAGCTTTTCTGCGGGCGGCCGCGCCGCGTTCGAGGCGACCGGGGGCTCCTCAACGATGGGCACAATCGGCGGCGGTGACTCCGCTGCGTCTGCCAGTGCGGGCACGCAAGAGCCGCCCGCCTGGGCGCGCCGCATGAAGCGCTCGCAGCAGCTCAATCACGGCGTCATGGCCACCGCCCACGCGATCCGCGCTGGCGACAGCCACGGCGGCGGCAGCTCCGTCAACCTTTCCCAGCGAGACCAATGATGTTCAAGCGACCTTCCACCCATTACGGCAAGACACCAGAGCCCGAGACACCCTATCAGCGCGCTGCCCAGGTCTGGGACGA
>Ga0180223_1000509_pt1 | contig 47655 bp, 43 predicted proteins | sample eDN5th30CKraftOP_FD_151337 | JGI IMG/M metagenome (GOLD analysis project Ga0180223, IMG submission 151337) | Enriched Organic Plus compost microbial communities from Emeryville, California, USA - eDNA 5th pass 30_C Kraft OP (version 2) (version 2) ... | reverse complement strand
GGCCAGCGATGACCACGTCCTGCACGTAGGGTTCGCCGGCGGCGATGATGCGCGCCCGCAGCGGCCCGGTGGAGACGAAGGTGCCGGTGGAAAGCTTGAAGTCCTCGGAGATGCGCCCGTCGAAGGCCAGGCCGAGCTCCAGGCGCTCGGGGTCGATGGGGCGCGCCGCGTCGCCGGAGCGGAAGTAGCCTTCTTCGTCGAAGGATTCGGCGGTCTGTTCGGGCGCGCGCCAGTATCCCGGCGTTACCGTGGGACCGCGATAACGCACTTCGAGCTTGCCCTGCACCGGCACGAGCTTGACCTCGAGCCCCGGGGCGGGAAGCCCGATGACGCCGGAGTACACCAGGTCGGAATTGGCGCAGAGCGCGAAGGGCGAGGTCTCGGTCATGCCCAGGCCCGTCAGCATGCGGATGCGTTCCCCGCAGAGCCGCTGGGCCGCGAGGTCCAGCCGTTCCCATACCTGGGGCGACAGTCCCGCGCCGGAGAAGAAGAAGGCCTTGACCCGCGCCAGGAAGGTCCGGCCGAGCGTCTCGTCGCGCTCGATGGCGGAGACGATTTCCTCGAAGCCCTTGGGCACGTTGAAATAGATGGTGGGCGATATCTCGCGCAGGTTGCGCAGCGTCTCGGCCATGCCCTGGGGCGTGGGCTTGCCCTCGTCGATGTAGAGCGTGCCGCCGTTGTAGAGCGCGATGCCGATGTTGTGGTTGCCGCCGAACGTATGGTTCCAGGGCAGCCAGTCCACCAGCACCGGCGGCTCTTCGGCCAGGAAGCGCAGGCACTGCACCAGCATCTGCTGGTTGGCGCACAGCATGCGCTGCGTATTGATGACGGCCTTGGGCAGCTGGGTCGAGCCCGAGGTGAACAGGAACTTGACGATGGTGTCGGGCGTCACCCGCGCATGGGCGGCGTCGACCTCGGCGGTGGCGGGCGTGGCGAGCAGGTCGGCGAAGCGCGTCACGCGGCGTCCGGGGATCTCGCCGTGCACCGCGACGACCTCGACGTCGGCCGGCACCTTGGCCTGGATCGCGCGGGCATAGGCCTGGGCGTCGGAGACGAAGACCAGGCCGGGCGTCAGCACCTTGAGCGTGTGCTCGAGCTTGGCGAAGTCCTGCGACACCAGCGAATAGGCGGCCGATATGGGGGCATAGGGAACGCCGGCCAGCATGGCGCCCAGCGCCGTCAGCAGGTGTTCCAGGTCGTTGTCGGACAGCACCACGATCGGCCGCTCCGGCGACAGTTCCCGGTCGATCAGGGCCTGGGCGATGGCGCGCGCCTTCTGCAAGGCCTCGCCGTAGCGCAGCTCGACCCACTCGCCGCCGCGGTTCCGCTTGGCGGCGAAGATGCGGTCCGGATACATGGCGGCCCAGTGCAGCAGGCAGTCCGTCAGGCGCTGCGGATAATGCCGCAGCGGTTCCGTTGAGCACAGGTGCAGCGTGCCGTCGGCCCGCTTCTCGATATGGGCGGCGAGCGAGCCGCCGCGCGAGGCCTGGCGGTAGGGAATGTGCGAGGTCGTCATGGCTTGCCCACCTTGCCGGCGCGCCCCTGCAGGAATGCTTCCAGCCGAGCCTTGGCGTCGATGTCGCCTTGCGCGATGGCGGCCATGAGCGACTCGGTGAACAGGCCGTCGCTTTGCGACTGGTCGGCGATGCGGGGCAGGGCTTGCACGACCGCGTAGTTGCTCAGCGGCGCGTTGGCCGCGATGCGCGCGGCCAGCTCCTCGGCCTTGGCCAGTCCGGAACCGTCGGCAACCAGGTATTGCGAAAGGCCGGTCGCCAGGCCTTCCTGAGCATCGTAAACCCGGCCGGTGAGCATCATGTCCGCCATGCGGGCCACGCCGATCAGGCGCGAAATGCGCGCCGAGCCGCCTCCACCCACGAACAGGCCGCGCTGGCCTTCGGGCAGGCCGTAGAAGGCGTTCTGTTCGGCGATGCGGATGTGGCAGGCGCTGGCCAGTTCCACTCCGCCGCCGATGACCGCGCCGTGCAGCACGGCCACCACGGGCACCTTGCCGAACTGGATGTGTTCGAACGCCGCGTGCCAGCCCCGCGAGTGGACGATCCCCTCGGCCACGCTGCGCTGGCGCAGCTCGGACAGGTCCAGGCCGGCGCAGAAGTGCTCGCCTTCGCCCGTGAGGATGACCACGCGGACGTGTTCGGGAAGACTGATGAAAGCGGTGTGCAACTGGGCGATCAGTTCGTCGTTCAGCGCATTGCGTTTGCCTGGACGGGCGAGCGCGATGCGTGCGATCGGCCCGCTGGTATCGACGGACAACAAGCTGTCTTCTCCACATGAGCTTGCCGGCCGAAGCCTGCAAGGTGTTTCTCGGTATTAGTTATTAGTATGAACTAATTTTTTGTGGAGAGAGCTGGGGGTTACCCTAGGGATGGTGGCGGATACGAAGAAGCCGCGCCAGGAACAGGGCGCGGCTTCGGGTGACGAAATGATTAAGGAAAATAAACGTCGCGCGAGGCGGGAAGGGCGTGGCGGAATCGCGCGGGCCCGGGTCTTCAGCGCGTGCCGGCTTGCGGCGGCTGCGCCAGCACGGCGCCTTCCGGCAGGGGCCGGACTACCTGTTCGTAGACCGAGAGCCATCCACGCACCCGGCCCGGCGCGGGAGGCGCGAAGGCCTCGCGGCGCCGGACCAGTTCATCTTCCGCCAGCAGGAGGTCCACCGTTCGCGCATCGATGTCGATGACAATGGGGTCGCCGTCGCGCACCAGGGCCAGCGGCCCGCCGGCCGCGGCCTCCGGCGAGATCTCTCCCACCACCAGGCCCTTGTTCACCAGGCCGGAGAGCTGGCCGTCCGTCACCACGGCCACGTGCTCGCCCAGGCCGGCGCCGTCGAGCACGAACACGAAGCGCGACGCCATCCCCATGCCTGGTCCGCCGCGCACGCCGAGGCCACGCAGAACGACCACCGTGCCGCGTTCGATCTCGCCCCGCTGCAGCGCCGCGATGGCGTCTTCCTGGGATTCGAACGTGCGGGCAGGGCCGCTGAACCGCATGGCCTTGCCGGTGGCCAGGCCGAGCTTGACGATGCCTCCCTCGGGGGCGAGCGAACCGCGCAGGATGACGATGGACGGACGCGAGGAGAGCGGCTGGTCGGCCGGACGCAGGATGGCTTCGTCGCGTACCTCGGCCGCGTCCACCGCCGCGCCCAGCGTGTCCCCCGAGACGGTCAGCGCCTGCGGATGGTAGCGGCCGGCGAGGCGCTTGAACACCGCCAGCGTGCCGCCGGCGCGCTCCAGGTCTTCGATGGTGTGGTCGCCGTTGGGGCGTATGGCGGCGATCAGGGGCGTGGAATCGGCCAGCCGCTCGAACAGTCCGTAGACGTCGACGTCGGTCTGCGCTTCCCGGGCGATGGCCTGCAGGTGCTTGATGGTGTTGATGGAACCGCCCAGCGCGAGGACCAGGCGCGCGGCGTTGGCGAAGGCTTCGGGCGTGAGGATGTCGCGCGGCTTGAGGTCCTGCCAGACCATTTCCACGATGCGGGCGCCGGCGCGCGCCACCGTGCCCATCATTTTCGCGCTGTTGGCCGCGACCGGCGCGCTGCCGGGCAGGGCCATGCCCAAGGCCTCGCACACCATGTGCATGGAGTTGGCGGTGCCTATGCCCGCACAGACCCCCGGGCCGCGGACGGCCTCTTCGCTCATGGCCATGAGTTCCCGGGGCTCCATCCGGCCGGCCGCGACGTGGCCCGCCGCCAGGAACACCTCCTCGATGTCGACGTGCTGCTGCTTGTAGTGGCCGCTGCGCTGGTAGCCGCACACCACGACCAGCGACGGTATGTTGAGCCGGCCGGCCGCCATCAACTGGCCCGGCGTGGTCTTGTCGCACGAGGCGAGACACACCATGCCGTCGAGCAGCGCGCCTTCCACCGCGACTTCGATGTCGTTGGCGATGAGGTCCCGGCTGGGAAGTATGTAGCCGCCGCGCGCGCCGGCGCTGGTGATGAAATCGCTCGGCGCGGCGGTGCGGACCTCGAACGGCAGCCCGCCGGCTGCCCGGATCGCCTGCTTGAGCTCGGCCGCCACGCCGTCGAGGTGGCTGAAGCAGCTCGACAGTTCGGACGAGGTATTGACGACGGCGATCTTGGGTCTCTCCATGTCTTCGTCGGACAGCCCGAGGGCGCGCCATTGCGCCCGCCTGACCGCCCAGCGCGAGGTGCCTTTTTCGAAATTGCTGCGCAGCGGACGGCGCGGCGCGGCGCCTGTGGCGGACGAGGACATAGGGTCTCCTTGGATTTTGAAACGTTATTTCAATTTATCATTCGCGAGAAGCAAGGGTCAATGTGAAGCGAGTGGGAAGAAAAATTTTGAAACTGCATTCCAAAAAATATTGACTTCGAAATGAGCGTGATCGAGAATCTGCCGCCTATGCGTTCCCGGATTCCATTCGAAGACGGCCCCGATGCCGGAACAGGAGACAACATGAGCGTGAACCCGCAGGACCCGGCGCCAGGCCGCACATCGTCCATTCGCCGGCAATTGCTGCGGGGCCTGGCGGCGGGCGCGTCGATGGGCGTGCTGCCGCGCATGGCTGCCGCCGCCGAGGGCTTTCCCAGCCGGCCCATCACCGTCATCGTTCCGGCCAGTCCGGGCGGCCTCCTGGACGTCTACCAGCGCTTCGTCGACAAGCTGGCGGCGCCGTTCCTGAACGGCCAGCCCATCATCATCGAGAACCGCCCCGGCGCCAACCTGCTGCTGGGTGCCGACGCGATGGCCCGCATCGACCGCGGCGACGGCTATACGCTCACGCAGGCGCTGCAGATACAGGTCCGCATGCCGCATCTGCAGAAGGTGCGCTATGACCCGATGCGGGACCTCACCTGGATCATCTGCATGGTGACGAGTCCGTTCGGCATCGCGGTGCGCGCCGATTCGCCGCTGCGCAGCTTCGACGACCTCATCGCGGCGGCGCGCGCCAGGCCCGGCGAAATCAGCTACGGCACAGTGGGCTTCGCCAACGGCGGCCATCTGCTGATGGAAGAGGTGGCGCGCCTGAAGGGCGTGAAATTCAATGTCATTCCCATGAAGGGCAGCGCCGACGTCATCCAGGCCGCCATCGGCGGGCACGTGGACGCCATGTCCGATTCGGCTAGCTGGGCGCCCCAGGTGCAGGCCGGGAAGATGCGGCTGCTGGTCACGTTCGGCGAGTCGCGCCTGGAGAAATTCCCCGACGTGCCCACGGCCCGCGAGCTCGGCGTGCCCATCGTCTATACCTCGCCCATCGGCATGGCCGGTCCCAAGAACATGGATCCGGCCGTGGTGCGGGTCCTGCACGATGCCTACCGGCGCGCCATCGAGCAGCCCGCCCACAGGGAAATCCTGGACAAGTTCGACCTCATCCCCGCCTACCGCGATACCGCCGCCTTTACCGAGGAAATGCGCGCTTCGTTCGAGCGCGAGAAGGCAATGGTCGCGCGCCTGGGCCTGAAGAATTGAAGACCGTTTGCAGCAGCAAGGAGAACCCGCATGGCCAATGAAGTACGAACCGTCCGACGAACCGAACCCCGCCCATGGCGCGTCGATGCAGACTTGTGCGTGGTCGGCGCCGGCATATCGGGCGTGTCGGCTGCGCTCGAGGCGGCGGCGCTGGGCCGCAAGGTCGTGCTGGTGGACAGCCTGCCCATGCTCGGCGGCCAGGCCGTGGGTTCGATCATCGGCACCTTCTGCGGCCTGTTTTCGAACGGCCCCAATCGCATCCAGCTCACGCATGGCATCGCCGACGGCATACTCAAGGACCTTGGCGATGCCGGCGCGCTGCACCATAACGTCGGCCCGCTCACCACGGTGGTGTACTACGACGAGGTCGCGCTCGGGCGCTGGATAGAGCAGAAGATCCGCGAGGCCGGCATCACGGTGGTGCTGGGCGCGGTGCTGCGGGAGGCGCGGCGGGAAGGGCGCAGGCTGGAGCGCCTGGAGCTGGCCACGCGCTATGGCGACGTGCACGTGGAGGCTCGCGGGTACGTGGACGCCAGCGGGGACGCGGCGCTTACCTGGCTGGCCGGACTGGACTGCCGGCAACCGGACGAACCCATTTTCGGCACCCAGATGTTCGTGCTGGAGAACCTCGACGAGGCCCACCTGCCCACGCGCGACGCCTTCACCCTCCGCATCAAGGAAAAGGCCGCGCAGTACGGCATCTCGCGGGACGACGGGCTGTTCTTCCGCTTCCCGGGGCGCGGCACCGCGGCCATGAACATGACCCACATGGAGACGCCGCTCGACCCCTTGGCCGCGTCGGCCACGGCCTTGGCCGGCCGCGAACAGGTCGACCGGGTCATGGAATTCCTGCGCGCGGAGTATCCCGAGGCGTTCGGCGCCGCGCGCATCCGCGCCTATGCCTTGCCGGGGATCCGGCAGACGCGGTGGATCGTCGGGCGGCACCAGCTGACCACGGCGGAAGTGCGGGCGGGAACGCGTTTTCCGGATGCGGTGGCGCGTACCTCGTGGCCGGTGGAGCTGCACGACCAACCCGAGGGCTACGTCTGGGAACCGTTCGGAGAGGACCACGTGCACACGGTGCCGCTGCGCAGCCTGATTCCTAGCGGCAGCGACAACATCGTGGCCGCCGGGCGCTGCATCGACGCCGATGCCGCCGCGCTCTCGAGCGTGCGCGTCATGGGCCCGTGCATCGCTATGGGGGCGGCGGCCGCGCATGCGCTCGACCTGACCCTGGGCTCGGCGGTGCAGGACGTGGACGTCTCGGCCCTGCACGAGCGCATCCGGGCCAATGTCTGAACGAGAAGGGGAGCGCGGCGCTTCCCGGCAATCACTCAACCTGGAGACACCATGAAAACGCTATTCGCCTCGCTGCTGTGCGCGGCATCGCTGGCGGTCGGCGGTACGGCCGCGGCGGCCGGCGGCCCGGCCTTTCCCACCCGTCCCGTCACGCTGATCGTTCCGAATGCGCCGGGGGGCGCGATCGACATCCTCAGCCGCCTGTTGTCCGAGCGCCTGCAGAAGACCTGGGGCCAGCCGGTGGTGGTCATGTACAAGCCGGGCGCCAACACCGTGATCGGTACGGACCACGTCGCCAAGTCGGCGCCCGACGGCTATACGCTGGGCATCGTCGTGACCTCGCACGTGATCAACCCGACGCTGCGGCGGAACATGCCTTTCGACACCGTCAAGGATCTGGCGGGCGTCTCGATGCTGGTCACGTCGCAGATCGTCATTACCGCCACGCCCTCGTTCCCCGCCAATGACCTGGCCGGGGTGATCGCGATGGCGAAGAAGGAGCCGGGCAAGCTGAGCTATGCGTCGCCAGGCAGCGGCAGCTCCATGCACCTGACGGGAGAGCTGCTCAAGAACATGACCGGCATCGACATGCTGCACATCCCGTACAAGGGCAGCGGCCCGGCGTATACCGAGGTGATGGCCGGGCGCGTTCCGCTGCTGATCGATCCGTTGTTCTCGTCCATGCCCCACATCAAGTCGGGCAAGCTCAAGCCCATCGCCGTGACCGGCAAGACGCGCGATCCCAGCGCGCCGGACGTCCCGACGGTGGCCGAGACCATTCCCGGCTTCAACGTGCAGAGCATGTTCGGGCTGGTCGCGCCCGCAGGCACGCCGCGCGAGGTGATCGGCAAGATCAGCGCCGACGTGGGAACAATACTGCGCAGCGCCGATTTCAAGGCGCGCCTGGCCGAGGTCGGGCTGACGCCGGCGCCGAGCTCGCCCGAAGAGTTCGATGCCTACGTCAAGGCCGAGATCGCCAAATGGGCGCCGGTCGTCAAGGCCTCGGGCGCCACCGCAGATTGACCGGGCCGATGGAAACCGTCGTGCTTCTCTATAAAATGGGCCGTCATTTTCCCGGGGCGGCGTGTCGTTTCGCGCCGCCCCGCCATTTGCCGTACCCGGAGCCCCGCCATGCCACGAAGCGCCACCCGAGCCTCATCCGCGAAGAACAAACGCGGTTCCCCAGCGGTCGAGCCGAGCGGCGCCGTGTCCGCGCTGGAGCGCGGCATTGCGGTGTTGCGCTGCTTTCGCGAGGACGTCCGGGTCTTGAGCAATGCCGAGCTGGCGTCGATGACCGGAATACCCAAGCCCACCGTGACGCGGCTGGCCACGACGCTGGTTTCCCTGGGCCTGATGAAGCAGGAGCCCGAGACCGAGCGCTTCTCGCTGGCGGCCGGCGTGGTCTCGCTGGCCCAGGCCTTCCTGGGCGGCGTCGATACCCGTTCCATCGCGCGGCCGCACATGCTCGCGCTGGCCAACGACACCGAGGGTTCGGTGTACCTGGCCATCCGCGACCACCTGCACATCGTGCTGATCGAGACGGCCTCGCCGCAATCGGCGCTGTTGCTTGCCCGATTGCGCGTGGGCTCGCGCTTTTCGGTGGCCAGCTCGGCCCTGGGCCGGGCCTACCTGAGCGCGATGACCGATCAGTACGAGAAAGACCGCCTGCTGCAAAGCGTGCGCCAGGACTGCGGCGAAGCGGAATGGACGCGGCTGGAAAAGGGCCTGGAGCGCTCGCAGCGCGATGCCCGCACGCACGGCTATTGCCTGTCGTTGGGAGAGTTCCATCGGGACATCAATTCGGTCGCCGTGCCGCTCATCGTCCCGGGCGGCGAGATCATGGCGCTCAATTGCGGCGGCCCGGCCTTTTCGTTTACCGAGAAGCGTCTGCGCAACGAGGTCGCGCCGCGCCTGATCGCCACGGCGCAGGCCATTGCCCGCGATACCGGGGGCAGGGTGCCGCTGCCGGACAAGCTGCTCAAGGTCTCCTGAGCCGCTGCCCGTCGCCGGCGCGCGGTCGGCGGCCGCTCCGGGATGCCGACTGCCATGGAGGATGTGCGCAATGAAACTGAGCGACCATGAAAAAGCCATGCTCGACGGCGAACATGGCGCGGCCAAGCAGAAGGCCATGGACCTGCTGGTCCGATACGGCAATGCGCTCGGCGCCGAACGGCTGGTCGAGACCCGCAACGTGGCCGGCACCATCGGCGCGACCACCCCGTTCATGCGCAGGTTCGCCGACGAGAAGGGCGGGCTGGACGCCGTGTTTTCCGAGTTCAACCTCGATAGCGCCGAGGTCGTCCCGATTCCGCCGGTCGAGGTCTACAGCAGCCACCTGCAGCAGGGCATCGATCCCGAACATGCCGTCCAGCAGGGCGTAGGCGAAGAGGTGGTGCGCATTTTCCGCAAGGGCGACGCCTACAGCGCCGGCCTGGGCGTGCAATTGCTGAACACCTGCACGCCGTACCAGGTCGGCAACCTGCCGGCGCGCGGCGAGCACTGCGCCTGGATGGAGTCGTCCGCGGTCATCTACATCAACGCGGTGGTGGGCGCGCGCTCGAACGCCGAGGGACGCGAGAGCACGGGGGCCGCCATGCTCACGGGCCGGATTCCCTATTGGGGCTACCACATCGAGTCCGAGCGGCGCGGCACGCATCTGGTGGAACTGGACATGCCGGTCGAATCCATGTCCGACTGGGGCATGCTGGGTTACTACGTGGGGGACATGGTGCAGGACAAGGTTCCCGTCATCGTGGGGCCCGGCCTTGCGCCCAGCACGCTCAAGCTCAAGCACTTCGGCGCCGCGGCGGCCTCCTCCGGCGGTGTCGAGATGTACCACATTCCCGGATTCACCCCGGAGGCGCCCACGATCGAGGCCGCGTTCGGCGGCAACCGTCCGCGGGAGGTATTCCGCTTCGGGAAGAAAGAGCGGCAGGCCGTCTACGAGAACCTCAATGCCACGGCCCGCGACACCGATGTCGATTTCGTCATGCTGGGCTGCCCGCACTACAGCATCGAGCAGATCTGGGAAGTGTGCCGCCTGCTGCAAGGCAAGCGAGTCCATGGGAACACGCAGCTCTGGATCTTCACGCCCCGGGCCACCAAGCAGATCGCCGACCAGAACGGCTACACCAAGATCATCGAGGACGCGGGCGGATTCCTCATGTCGGACACCTGTTCGGCGCTGGGGCGCGTCATTCCCAAGGGCACCAAGGTGGCGGCGGTGGATTCGGCCAAGCAGGTCCACTACCTGCCGGCCATCATGGGCATACAGGCCTGGTTCGGCAGTACCGCCGATTGCGTGGAAGCCGCGGTAACCGGCCGCTGGAAAGGAGGTTTGCGATGAACGCCGGCAACAGCCCCGCCACCGCTCCCGGTACGGCAGTCCATCCGGACGAGGGCGGCATCATCGTGCTCCGGGGGCGCGGCATCGTGGGCGGGCGGGCGGAAGGCGAAGCCCTGGTGACGCGCGACCGCATCTCGGGATGGGGTGGCATCGACCCGCGCACCGGGACCATCATCGAGACCCGCCACGAGCTGCGCGGTGTGAGTTTTGCCGGCAAGGTGCTGGTCTTCCCCGGAGCCAAGGGGTCCTCGGGATGGTCCGGCCAGTTCCACATCGCCCGCATAGCGGGGGCCGCGCCCGCGGCCATGCTGTTCAACGAGATGACGACGAAGATCGCGTTGGGTGCGGTCGTCACGCATGCGCCATCGGTCACCGACTTCGACGTCGATCCCCTGTCGGCGATCGAAACCGGGGATTGGGTGAGGGTGGATGGCGACCTGGGGCGGGTCGAAGTGGTCAAGCGGAAAAAGACTTGATCGGCAGGGGCCAGCGCCTCGGTCGCCGCGCCGGCGCGGCGACTGTTGCCCCCATGCCTACGGCCGCGCGCGGCCCTAGGCATTTCCATGGACGAGCACGATAATTGGGCTGCCGCCCGGTAGCCGCCGCCGGCAAGCGCAGTAATCAAGAAAAACCGGGCGCATCCGGTGCGCCGGCCCGCCCACCCACGGTTCGGAGTTCGCGATGAAGAAAACCCTCGCAGTGTCCTTGACCGCCATGTTCCTGGCATGCGCCGGCCCCGCGCTGGCTGCGGAAAATTCCCAGCAGAGCAAGATGACTGTCTGCAACAAGGAGGCGGGCGACAGGAAAGGGGACGAGCGCAAGGCGTTCATGAAATCCTGCCTGTCGGCCAAGAAGATGACACAGCAGGAAAAAATGACGGCCTGCAACAAGGAGGCCGGCGCGAAGAAGGGCGACGACCGGAAGGCGTTCATGAAGTCTTGTTTGAGCAGTTGAGGGAGCCCACCCCCTTGCGGCCTTCGGCCGCTCCCCCTCAAGGGGGCGGCGCTGGCGGACCGGCAAAGCCGGATCCGCGGCGCCCTGGATCTAGTACGACTTTCTCCGTTTGCAGCACCGTTGCTGCCGCTGGCAGCCAGCGAAGCACAGGCGCGGCAACCCAAGAAAGCGGTACTAGATCCAGGATGCGGTGGATCCGGCTCCGCCGGTCCACCCGCATCGCCCCCTTGAGGGGGCGCCCGAAGGGCGTAGGGGGTGGGCCTTCCTTCCGGTCCACCCGCATCGCCCCCTTGAGGGGGCGCCCGAAGGGCGTAGGGGGTGGGCCTTCCTTCCGGTCCACCCGCATCGCCCACCGGGGCGCGCGCGTCAGCGCGTAGGGGGGGTCATCGTCTGCAGGCTGTATTCCAGGGTGGCCATGCTGGCGGGCATGTCGACCTTCGCGCCGAGGTCGCGCATGGTGGAGCCCAGCGCGTGCAGGGTGCGGAACAGGTTGTGGGCGCGGCACTGTTCGCCCATCTGGCCGATGCGCACGATGGGCAGGCCGAAGGAGCCGGAGATCTCGACCCGGTAGCGGTTGGAGATGTGGGCGCAGATCTCGGTGTTGGACAAGCCGTCGGGCACGGTGATGCCGACGACCGAGTTCAGGCGCGAGGCGGGGGGCGCGAACAGGCTCAGGCCCATGGCCTCGATACCGTTCTGCAGGGCGAAGGACGAGCGCGAATGGCGGGCGAAGCGCACCGGCAGGGTTTCGGCGCAGACCAGGCGCAGCGCCTCGTGCAGCGCCAGCACGCCGGATACCGGGGCGGTGTAGTGATACGAGCCCTTGTGCCAGAAATTCTCGGCCAGCTTGGCATCCAGCACCCAGTGAGTATTGGGCGTCTTGCGCTGGTTGATGCGTTCCCAGGCCGCGTCGGAGAAGGCGATCAGCGAGACGCCGGGAATGGACGACAGGCCCTTCTGACCGCCGGTGATGACGGCATCGATCTGCCAGTCGTCCATCTGCAGCGGCATGGTGCTGAGGGTGCACACGGCGTCGACCACGACCAGGCAGCCATGTTTCTTCGCCGCCTTGGCGATGGCGGGCAATTCGCGGTTGAACACGGTGTTGGACGTCTCGCCCTGGACGATGGTCAGCACGTCGGGACGATGGCGCTCGATCTCGCGTTCGACGTCCTCGGCCGAGGCGGCCTGGTTGCCTTCCACCTCGAAGCTGACGACGTCGGCGCCCAGCCGGCGGCTCATCTCGGCCATGCGGGCGCTGAAAAAGCCGTTGACCACGCACAATACCTTGCTCGAAGGCGAAATCAGGTTGCAGATCGCCATTTCCATCGCGGCCGAGCCGGGGCCAGCCACGCCGAGCACCCATTCCGACCGGGTCTGGAACACGTAGCCGGCCATCTGCTTGACCTGGGCGATGATGGTGGACATGGTCGCGCCAAGGTGGTTGATCACCACCGAATTGGCATGGGCCACCACGTCGGGGATGGGAACCGGGCCGGCGCCCATCATCAGCAGCGGGTCGTCGGGGAGGATGTCGCTCAGCAGGCGCACGCGCGGCGGCTGCGAGAAGACAAGCGAGGAGTGGTCGGTCGAGGAAGCGGGGTCAGCGGTTTCTTCGGCGGCGCGAAGCGGACGGGTCGGCATGTTGGTTGACGGCGAGAAATGGAGGCCCGGGCCGAACAGCCGTGTTTCCCGTGGGGAGGGGCGCGGCGGGACGGCGGAGCGGGATCCACGGCCTCCTGCTGGCAGGCGCCGTGGTGTCGAGGAGTTCGACAGGATCGATTATAGAACCGCGCGGCCCAGTGCCTCGCCCATGCGTACGCCGCTGAGCGGCCCAAGCGCCTCGGACCAGGCCAGGCGGCCGGGGGCGAACAGCAGGACGACGGTCGAGCCCAGCTTGAAACGGCCCATTTCGGCGCCTTTTTCGAGGCGCACGGCGCCTTCCTCGTAGCGCGTCGTCACGATGCGCGAGCCGTGCGGGGCCACCTGGCCGGCCCAGACGGTCTCCATGGCGCCCACGATCATCGCGCCCACCAGCACGACCGCCATCGGTCCGTGTTCGGTGTCGAACAGGCAGGCCAGGCGTTCGTTGCGGGCGAACAGGCGCGGCACCGAACGGGCCGTGAGCGGGTTGACCGAAAACAGGCGCCCGGGCACGTAGACGGTCTCGCGCAGCGTGCCCGCCACCGGCATGTGCACGCGGTGGTAGTCGCGCGGCGAGAGGTAGATGGTCGCAAACGCGCCATCCAGGAAGGGCTGGGCGCGCAGATCGTCGCCGCCCAGGAGCTCGGCAGCGCTGAAGTCGTGGCCCTTGGCCTGGAAAATGCGGCCCTCGCGAATGGCGCCCAGCTGGCTGATCGCGCCGTCGGCTGGGCACAGGATCGCGCCTGGCGAGGCATCCAGAGGCCGTGCCCCGGGTTTGAGCGCACGGGTGAAGAACGCGTTGAAATGCTCGTAGGCAGTCGGGTCGGGCTCGAGCGCTTCGCTCATGTCGACGCCGTACTGGCGGATGAAGCGGGCGATGGCGCGGTTCTTCAACGGGGCGGTCCGGCATTGCGCCAGGCGCCCGAACGCGCTGGAAATGAGCGCCTGGGGCGCGAGGTACTGGCTATAAATGAAAAGCTGGTCTTTGATCGACATGTCGGGGCCCCGCTCCGGCGAGGCGCGGGTTCTTGGTTGCGTCTGGATATTACAGGCAGCGGGGACGACGGAGAAACGCCGGCAGCCCGGTCTCAGGCCCGCTCGGCCTTGCCCACGGGGGGCGGCGCCGACGATGCGCGCACCACCAGTTCCGGCCGCAGCACCACCGTGGAGGTGGTGCCGGGCACGCCGCGCAGGCTGTCCAGCAACAAACGGGCCGCCCGGAAGCCCATCTCGTAATGCAGGATGCGCACGGTGGTGAGCGGCGGCGACACGCGGTCCACCAGCGGCATGTCGTTGTGGCCGATGACCGACACGTCCTGCGGCACTCGGAGTCCTTCGCCTTGCAAGGCCTGGATCGAACCCAGCGCGATCAGGTCGTTGGCGGCGGCGATGGCGGTAAACGAGGCGCCCGATCGCAGCAGGTGACGTGTCCCCGCCTCGCCCGCCTCGCATGAATAGGCGGCGCATTCGGCAAAGCCGGCCGGCGTCAGTCCATGCGCAGCCATGGCGCGTTCGAAGCCCGCCTTGCGCAAGGCGCCGGTGGACAGCCCGAGCGGACCGGACAGGTGGGCGATGCGGCGATGACCGATGGCTGCCAGGTGGTCGACCGCCAGTTTCATGCCCAGCATGTCGTCGCTGACCACGGCCGGCATGCTGCCTGCTTCGTCGCGCCGGTTCACCAGCACGACCTTGACCTGGTCCTGGCCGAGGCGCTCCACCAGCGGATCGTGCAGGCTGGAGGTGGCGATGATCAGCCCTTCCACCCGCTGGGCGAGCATGCGGTCGGCGGCCTGGTCGGGGCTTTGCTCGTTGCCGGTATCGGCCACCAGCACGAAGAAGCCCTCCGCCGCCAAGGCCTGCTCGATGCCGCGCAGGATAGGGGGGAATACCGGGTTGGTAATGTCCGGCAGCAGAACCCCGACGGTGCCGGAGCGGCCGGTGCGCAGCGCCGAAGCCGCGCGGTTCACGCGATAGTTGAGGGCTCGCGCCGCGGCTTCCACGCGGCGGACCACCTCGGGGCTGACCATGTGGCGCCGGGCCGGGTCCAGGGCGCGCGAGGCGGTGGTCTTGTGGACCTGGGCCTGCAGGGCGATGTCGGTGAGAGTGGCGGCGGAAGATCGCTTGGGCATGGGACGAGATGATATCGCTGAGCGGGCGAATCTTTGCGGGAAATCTCGTTGTTGACAAGCCGCGCTGCGTCGCCGAAACTGTATGCTATCGATAGCAAGGAATTTGATCCAATGTTGCCGAGCACTCCAGAATCATTATTGCCATTCGTTATGCAATCGATGGCAAATACGCCTGATCCCCGGATCAAGGAACTGATCTGCAGCCTGGTCAAGCACCTGCACGCCTTCGTGCTGGAAACCCGTCTGACCGAGGCCGAGTTCGAGTACGCACTGGGCTACATCAACGCCATCGGCCAAGCTACCTGCGAAACCAAGAACGAGGCGGTGCTGGTGGCCGATCTGTTGGGCGTGTCGTCGCTGGTGGCGCTGCTCAACAATGCCGACCACCATGGCGAGTCGGATGCGGCGCTGCTGGGGCCGTTCTGGCGCGCCAATTCGCCGGTCATGGAGCCCGGGGCCTCGATCGCCGCGCCCGGAACGCCCGGAATCCCGCTCGAAGGCAGCGGCCTGGTACGCGACCGGGAGGGCCGGCCCCTGGCGGGCGTCACTGTCGACATCTGGCACGCCTCGCCCAGCGGGCTATACGAGAACCAGGACGAGTCCCAGCCCGACATGAACCTGCGCGGCCGTTTCCAGACCGACGAACAAGGGCGTTTCCGTTTCCGCTCGGTGCGGCCGGCGGGCTATCCAGTACCGGTGGACGGCCCGGGCGGCGTGCTGTTGCGGGCGCAGAGGCGGCACGAATTCCGGCCCGCCCATCTCCATTTCATGTTTTCCAAGCCCGGTTACAAGGTGCTCATCACCCAGGTCTACGCCGACGACTCCGAGTTTCTGCACAGCGATCCGACCTTCGGCGTGACGCGCCGCCTCGTCGGGCAATACCGGGTGACGCAGCGGCCGGACGGTCCGGTGGCGCTGTTCGACCACGCCTTCACGCTGCAGGAGGGCGAAATGGTCTTCCCGCATCCCCCCATCCCCTGAGTCTTAGACGCTTCACCATAGGAATGCATTCATGACGCAAGAAACAAGCTTCGCGCCGCAGGAACGCCTGGACGGCAAAGTGGCCGTGATCGCCGGCGGCGCCGGCGCGATCGGCTATGCCACCGCGCGCCGCCTGGCAAGCCGAGGCGCGCGCTGCGTGTTGCTGCACCACGGCGATTCCGTACCGGTGCGCGCGCAGCTCGCCGAGCTGGCGGGCGAAGGCCATGCGGAAGTCGTGGCATCCATTACCGACAGCGCATCGCTGCGGGCCGCGGCCGAACGCGTACGCGCCGGATTCGGCACTTGCCACATCCTCGTCAACAGTGCCGGCTATACGAAGCCGGTTCCGGCCGGCGACCTGGAAGGACTGACCGACGAGCTGATCGACGACATCCTCAAGGTCAACTTCCGCGGCGTGTTCGCCACCATCCGGGCTTTCGCGCCCTTGCTCAAAGAGAGCGGCGACGGGCTGATCGTCACGCTTTCATCGATCGCGGCGTTCACCGGCGTGGGCAGCAATCTCGCCTATGTGGCGGCCAAGGCCGGCATCGACGTGGTTGGCGATGCCCTGGCGCGGGCGCTGGCTCCGCAGGTGCGGGTGCTGTCCGTCAGCCCGGGGGTGGTCGATTCGACGTTCGTGCCTGGCCGGGGGGCGGATTTCAACGCCAAGACCGCGGCCACCACGCCGCTGGGGCGTATCGGTACGCCCGAGGACATCGCCGCCGCGGTCGAAGCCTGCGCGACGAGTCTGCGCTTTGCCACGGGCACCCGCATCGTGGTCGACGGCGGCCGGCATCTTTAAGGGGCAATCCATGAGCAACCCCACCGTCATTACGTGCGCGATCACCGGCAACCTGACCAAGCCGGAGCAGACGCCGCACTTGCCGATCACACCCGAGCAGATCGCCGATTCGGCGCTCGAGGCCGCAGCGGCCGGCGCGGCCCAGGTCCACATCCATGTGCGCGATCCCGAAACGGGGCGGCCGTCCATGGACATCGCCCTGTACGACGAGGTCATCCGCCGCATCCGTGCCGTGAACCGCGAGGTCATCATCAATCTGACCACCGGTCCCGGCGGGCGCTTCGTCCCGAGCGAAGCCGACCCGCGCGTCGCCGCTCCCGGAACGACCTTGCTGGCGCCGGAGAAGCGGGTGGAGCACATCGCCCGGCTGCGGCCCGATGTCTGCTCGCTGGACCTGAACACCATGAATTCTGGCGGGGAGGTGGTCATCAACACGCCCCGCAACGTGCGCATCATGGCCGGCATCATCCGCGAGGCCGGCGTCAAGCCGGAGCTGGAAATCTTCGACAGCGGCGACATCCACCTGGCCCGGGACCTGATCGCCGACGGCACGCTGGACGGGCCGGGCATGTGGACCTTCGTCACGGGCGTGAAGTACGGATTCGACGCCAGTCCGGAAACCCTGCTCTATGCCCGCGGCCTGTTGCCCGCGGGCGCCTTCTGGTCCGCCTTCGGCATCGGCCGGCACGAATTCCCCATGCTGGCGGCGGCATTCGTGTCGGGCGGCCACGTGCGCGTGGGGCTGGAAGACAACATCTACCTGTCGCGCGGCGTGCTCGCGCCCAGCAACGCGGCCCTGGTCGAGCGTGCCGCGCGCATCGTCCAGGACCTGGGCGGACGCATCGCCACGGCGACCGAGGCGCGCGACATGCTGGGCCTGCCCGTGAAGAACTGAGCAACCGTAGGAACTCCATGTCAACGATCATGCAAGAACGCCAATCCGGGCCGGCTGTGCGCGTGCGGGCCAAAGCGGAAACGGCCGCGGCCCTGGCCCCGGCCATCGAAACCCTGGCCATGCCGCAGCCTGGCGCCGATCTGGCGGTGGTTCGGGTGGCATCGGCGGCGGTGAACCCCAGCGACGTCAAGGCCGCGCTGGGACTGATGCCGCAGGCCGTCTGGCCGCGCACGCCAGGGCGCGACTACGCCGGTACCGTGGAGGCGGGTCCGGCCGAATGGATAGGCCGCCGCGTCTGGGGATCGGGCGGAGATCTCGGCATCACCCGGGACGGATCGCACGCGTCCTGGCTTGCCGTTCCGGTGGCAGCGCTGCAGGAGATGCCCGCCGGCCTCGATTTCGACCAGGCCGGATCCATCGGCGTGCCGTTCGTGACGGCCTACGAAGGCTATTGCCGCAGCGGCATGCCGCGGCCCGGCCAGACGGTCGCCGTGATGGGAGCCAACGGCAAGGTCGGCCAGGCGGCGGTGCAGCTCGCGGCGCAGGCGGGCGCCCGGGTCATCGCGGTCCAGCGCAAGCCCGGGCCTTATGCCGGGTATGCGTGCGCGCCGGTCGAGGTGGTGGATGCGAGCCGGGAGGACGTCGCCGTCAGGCTGCGCGAACTCACGGACGGGCGAGGCGTGGACCTGGTCTACAACACCGTCGGCAGCCCGTATTTCGAGGCCGCCAACCGCGCCATGGCCAAGCGCGCCACGCAGATCTTCATCTCCACGGTCGAACGTCCGGTGCCGTTCGACATCTTCGCGTTCTATCGCGCCATGCACACCTACGTGGGGGTGGATTCGCTGGCGATGGACTGCGTCGAGGCCGCCGCCCACCTGAAGGCGCTGCGGCCCGGGTTCGAGCAGGGCACGCTGCGGCCGTTTCCCATCGGCGACGGCGCGGTCTACGCCTTGCCCGACGCCTTGGCGGCCTACCGGACGGTGATCGGCGGGTCGGACCTGCGCATCGTGCTGCGTCCCTAGGAGGCCGGAATGAACGTCACCCGCTTCGACGAGGCTCCCGTCTACGAGGCGCCCAACCATTTCGACATGCGCTGCGTGCGCCTGCAGGGCAGGGAGGCCGGGCCCGCTGAGCAATTATGGCTGGGCGTATCGACCATCGCGCCGGGCGGACACACCGCGCTCGACGCCTCGCCCATGGAAAAGCACTACGTCGTGCTCGAGGGCGAGCTGACGGTCATTTCCGAACGCGGTGGCGAACGCGAGGAAGCCACGCTGCGGCGCCTGGATTCCTGCCGCCTCGCACCCGGAGAGAAACGTCAATTGGTGAACCGCGGCAGCCATGCGGCCGCGGTATTGCTGGCCATGCCGTTCGCACCGCCTGGCCCGCGCTGAGACTCAGTTGTTCCATCCGACAACGCAATAACGCACAGAGAGGAGACACCCCATGAAACCGCAATTCCATTTGCACCGCGGCGTGCGGCGCGCCCTGGCGGCCGCCGCGCTGCTCGGCGCGGCCACGGCTGTCCAGGCGCAGGGCAACTGGCCGCAGGCGGGCCCGATCCGTTTCATCGTGCCTTTCACGGCGGGCAGCGGCACCGATGTGGTGGCGCGCTCCATCGCCGACAAGCTCGGCCCGGTCCTGGGCGCGCAGATCGTGGTGGAGAACAAACCGGGCGCAGGCGGCACCCTGGGAGCGGCGCAGGTGGCCAAGGCGCCGGCCGACGGCTATACCTTGCTCATCCACAGTTCCGGCCACCTGGTGAATCCTTCCATTTATCCGAACCTGCCCTACGACACGCTCAAGGACTTCGAAGGCATCACCCCGTTGGCGAGCCTGCCCAACGTGCTCGTGGTCGCGCCGTCGGCGGGCTACAAGAGCCTGGCCGATCTCATCGCCAAGGCGAAGGCGGAGCCGGGCAAGCTCTTCTATGCGTCGGCCGGCAACGGTTCGGCCACGCACATGAACGCCGAGCAGTTCCGGGTCGCCGCCGGCATCGAGGCGGTGCACGTCCCGTTCCGCGGCACGCCGGAAGCGATCACCGAGACCATCGCCGGCCGCACGACCTGGTTCTTCGCGCCGCTGGTGTCGGCCTTGCCCATGATCAAGGACGGCAAGCTGCAGGCCCTGGCCGTCGGGACTTCCTCACGGTCGGCGGCGTTGCCCGACGTGCCGTCGATGACCGACGCCGGCTTGCCCACCGCCGCCTATACGTTCTGGGTGGGCCTGTTCGCGCCGGCCAAGACGCCGCAGCCGATCGCGGACAAGATTCACGCAGGTGTGCTCAAGGTGCTGGAGATGCCGGACATCCGGGCGCGACTGGCCAACCTCGGCGCCGCGCCCATGCCCATGGCGCAGGACGCGTTCGGGAAGTACCTGGAGGACGAGACGCGCGCATCGGCGCGGCTGGTGAAGGCGGCCGGCATACGGATCGAATGAGCGTATCCCAGGGAGCGGGCGCGCTGCCGGCAGCCCGCATCGCCGGGGAAGGGAGTAGGAATACGCGGCGCGCTCGCGCAAGAGCGCGCCGTTTTTTTCATGCGCTCAATCGAGCATGGGCAGGTGTGCTTCGTCGGCCAGCTTCTTCAACGAGGCCTGGCCGTCCTGCATGAACCGCGCAACGTCCTTGCCGACGATCATGTTCAGCTCCGATCCCATTTGCTGGAATTGTTCCCGCATCCCGGGCTTGGAAAGCCGCCCACGACGTGCGGCGATACCGTCACCGTCATGACCCCTGCAGCCGCGGCACATGATGTCCGAACGCCACGGATGGCACCCCTGCATGGGGTCCATGCGCTATGCTTGGGCCGTTGCGCATGCGCACATCAAGGAGCCTCTCATGGCGCTGAAATCAAGACTCTCCGTAACCATTGCGCTGGCCCTGGCCGGCGCCCTCGGCCTGGGGCCGGCGTGGGCCGATCCGCCCCAGGGCAAGGGAAAGGGCAACGCCCAGGAAGAACGCGGGGGCAAGGGCCGCGGGAACAATGACCATGGCGGAGGCAAGCAGGGCGGAAAGCACGCCGACAAGGGCGGAGGCAGGCAGGGCGGCCGCGGCGACGCGGCGGGAGGCGACCTGATACGGGCCGGCATCACGATTGCGACGGCGCGCGGCTATGCGGCCGATTACCGGGCCGTCGGATACGATCCGCTGCCTCCCGGCATCCGCAAGAACCTCGCGCGGGGCAAGCCGCTGCCTCCGGGCATCGCAAAGAAGATGGTGCCTTCCGGCATGCTCGCGCGGCTGCCGGTGTACCCTGGATACGAATGGCGGATCGCGGGAACGGATCTCATCCTGGTGTCCCTGGCCACGCTGGTGGTGGCCGATGTGCTCGCAGACGTCTTCCGTTGATGCCGCCGTGGTAAGACCCCATCCAAGGAGAACAAAGGTGAGAAGCCTGCTAACCGCATTTCTTTCCGTCCTGCTGCTCGGGTTGTCCGGCTGCGGCTACAACGACTTGCAGCGGGCCGACGAACAGGTCAAGGCGAGCTGGTCCGAGGTGCTGAACCAATATCAGCGGCGCGCGGATCTCATCCCCAACCTGGTCAACACGGTCAAGGGCTATGCCAGCCACGAACAGGAGACGCTGACCGCGGTCGTCAACGCGCGGGCGCAGGCCACGGGCATCAATGCCACGCCCGAGCTGGTCAACGATCCGGAGGCCTTCGCCAAGTTCGATGCCGCGCAGCAGCAACTGACCAGCGCGCTGTCGCGGCTCATGGTGGTGGTCGAGCGCTATCCCGACCTGAAGGCCAACCAGAATTTCCGCGATCTGCAGGCACAGCTGGAAGGCACGGAGAACCGCATCACCGTGGCCCGCAACCGCTACATCAAGTCCGTGCAGGACTACAACGTCATCGTCCGTTCCTTCCCGAGCAACCTGACGGCCAAGATGTTCGGCTATCCGGTCAAGGCGAATTTCTCGGTGGCGAACGAAAGCGCCATTTCCACCCCGCCGGTGGTCGACTTCGGCGGCGGAAAACCCGCGGGCGCGCGATGACGGCATGGCGCCAGTGCCTGCGCCGGGCGGCCGCATGGCTGGCCGCCGGCGCGGCGGTATTCTGGCTCGGCGCCGCCTCTGCCGGGGCCGCCGCCGATGGCCTGGTTCCCATCCCGCCGTTCGAAGGGCTGGTCACCGACCTGACCGCGACGCTGAGCCCCGACCAGAAGGCCGGACTGGAACAGCGGCTGCGGGCCTTCCAGGAGCAGAAGGGCAGCCAGGTCGCGATACTCGTGGTTCCCACGACGCAGCCCGAGAGCATCGAACAGTATTCGCTCAGGGTGGCGGAAGCCTGGAAACCCGGACGCAAGAACGTCGACGACGGCGTGCTGTTCCTGGTCGCCAAGGACGACCGGCGGATGCGCATCGAGGTCGGCTACGGACTGGAAGGCGTGCTGAACGACGCGACCGCCAACCGCATTCTCGACGAGATCGTCACGCCCCGTTTCCAGGCTGGCGATTACTACGGCGGCATCGAGCAGGGCGCCGACCGCATCATGCGGTTGATCGACGGCGAACCTCTGCCGCCGCCCGCGCGCAGGGCCCAGGCCGATGGCGATCTCGAAGGCGTCGCGCCGGTGTTGCTGATCGTCGCGCTGGCGGCGGGCGGGCTGCTGCGCCGCATGCTGGGCCGACTGCCGGGCGCCGCGGCGACCGGCGGCGTCGTCGGCCTGGTGGCCTGGCTCTTGTCGGGCGCGCTGGCCATTGCCGTGGTGGGCGCGCTGCTGGCCTTCTTCTTCACCTTGGTGGGAGGAGGTTTTGCCGGCCTTCCCGGGGGCTACGGCGGCGGGTATCGCGGCGGCAGGGGCGGAGGCTTCGGCGGTGGCGGAGGCTTCGGGGGAGGAGGATTCGGAGGCGGAGGCGGGGGCGGCTTCGGCGGCGGCGGCGCTTCGGGACGGTGGTAGACATGGCGATCAAGCGATTCTTCAGACACCTTCTCACCACCCGTCGCGCGGCGCGGAAGGCCTTCCCCGCTTCCACGCTGGACGCCATCGAACGCGCCATTCGGGAGGTCGAGGCCCGACACCATGGCGAGATCCGCTTCGTCGTCGAAAGCGCGCTGGACATGGGGCCGCTATGGCAGCAGCAATCCCCGCGGGAAAGGGCGCTGGAGATCTTCGCCCTGCAGCGCGTATGGGACACGCCGGACAACAACGGCATCCTGTTGTACGTGCTGATGGCCGACCATGCGGTGGAACTCGTGTGCGACCGCGGCATCCACGCCCGCGCGGGCAGCGAGGCCTGGGAAGCCATCTGTCACGGCATCGAAAGGGCTTTCGGCCAAGGTCGCTACGAGCAGGGCGTGGTCGAGGGCATCGCGGCGCTGGGCGCCACGCTGGCCCGCCATTACCCCGGCGCGGCGCGCGCCAACGAATTGCCCGACCGTCCGCAAATCATGTAGTGCCGAGGCGGCCAGGGGCTCGGTGTGCCCCTGACTCGCCCGGCATTCACAAAAGTGTCACCGCTCCCTCCTAGCATGTCGCGAGACGCGAATCGGGAGGGCGCCCCCCAGGTTCCCAGGACCGGGATGCCGCCGATCGGTTCGGCGTCGCAACGCTCCCTCCTTGGATACCAAAACAATGTCCGATCCAGTACAAAATCGTTCGCGCCGCCAGGCGCTCAAGTTCCTGGCCGGCGTGCCGGTCATGCTTCCGCTCGGCACGGTGGCCAGCACCTCCTTGCTTGCCGCCTGTGGCGGCGACGACGACGATCCGGTCGCGCCGCCTCCCACCCAGGAACCTGCGAAGTTCGTGTCGGCCTCGTTCACGGCCACGCCCGCGCCTTCGCTGGCCAACGCCGCGGCCATGGCCACGACGACGGTGAACTCCACGCTCAACGTGACCCTCAGCGATGGCAGCACGCACGCCTACAAGCTTGCATACCAGCCGTTCTTCATCACGGGCGACATGTTGCCGGATGGCAAGGGTGGCCGGATCCTCGCCGGCGGCTACGTGGACATCAACAACCAGCCCATCATCGACAGGTCCAAGCCCGGCCAGGAGCGCCAGTTCTTTTCGGACAGCCCGGACGGCACCTCGCTGCTGACGCTGGAGAACGCCAACGTGAGCGGCGTCAAGGGCAAGGCGGTATTCGTGGTCGTGCAGTTCGAGTACAACAGCCGCGACCAGGCCGGCGCGAGCACGTATGGCCAATTGCCGTCGCCGATCGCGGTCCTCACGCTGGACCAGGACCCGGCTACCGGCAAGCTGACGCTGGTCAAGTACCACAACGTCGACATGTCCAAGGTGCATGGCCTCTGGATCACTTGCGGCGCGAGCCTCTCGCCGTGGAACACGCACCTGTCGAGCGAGGAGTACGAGCCCGATGCTTTCTCGATCGCGGGCAACGCGCAGTTCAAGGCGTTCAGCAAGAATACCTATGGCAGCGAGACCGCTGCCAACCCATACAACTACGGCCATCTTCCGGAAATCACCGTCAACCCCGACGGCACCGGGACGGCCAAGAAGCACTTCTGCCTGGGCCGCATCTCGCACGAGCTGATCCAGGTCATGCCGGACAACCGCACGGTGCTGATGGGCGACGATTACACCAACGGCGGCCTGTTCATGTTCGTGGCCGACCGCGAAAAGGACCTGTCGGCCGGCACCCTCTACGTGGCCAAGTACACGGAGAAGCTGACCGATACCTCGACCGCCAAGATCTCGTGGATCAAGCTCGGCCATGCGACGAGCAAGGAAATCGAGGACCTGGTCAACGTCCAGAAGATCCAGCCGACCGACATCATGGAATCGTTGACGGCCGATCCCGGCGACGACAGCTACACCCTGGCCCATCTCGACGGCAAGCCGGCCTGGCTCAAGCTCAAGCCCGGCATGGAGAAGGCCGCGGCCTTCCTGGAAACCCACCGCTACGCCAACCTGAAAGGCGGCAGCATGGCCTTCACCAAGATGGAAGGCACTACCGTCAACATCAAGGACAAGGTCGCCTACTCGGCGCTGGCCAACATCCAGGATTCGATGGTCGAAGGCTCGGCTTCCTGGCTCGCTTCGCGCAACGTCGCGTTTCCCAAGACGATCAAGGCCGGCGGCATCCTCCAGCACGCGCTGGGCGGCGGCCAGCGCGACAGCGAGGGCGGCGCGATCAACAGCGAATGGGTGCCGACCCAGTCGCACCTGATGCTCAAGGGCGAGGACATCGCGGCCGACGCGCTCGGCAACACGGCCAATCCCGAGAACATCGCCAGTCCCGATAACCTCAAGTTCTCGGAAACGCTGCGCACCTTGTTCATCGGCGAGGACAGCGGCAACCACGTCAACAACTTCCTGTGGGCCTACAACGTCGACAAGAAGACGCTGGTGCGCATCTTGTCGTGTCCGGCGGGCGCGGAATCGACCGGCCTGCACGCGGTGGACGAAGCGCACGGGTGGACCTACATTATGAGCAACTTCCAGCACCCGGGGGACTGGAGTTCGCTGCACGCCAAGGTCCAGGGCACGCTCGATCCGCTGATCCGCGCGAACTACAAGGACCGGTTCGGCGCCGCGGTGGGCTACCTGACGGCCGATCCGACCAGCGTCAAGCTGCAGGGCTGACGGCCCTTGCGCCGGGCGGCGGATACCGCCCGGCCTGTCCTGTCGCTTTCCCGCTAGGCCTGCGCTTCGGCTTCCGGCTGTCTGACCAGCAGCACGGGCACCGGCGCTTCGCGCAGGATCTTCTCGGCGCTGCTGCCCAGCACCATGCGCGACAGGCCGCGCCGGCCGTGCGTACCGATCACGATCAGGTCCGCGGGCCACTTGCGCGCTTCGTCTATCGCCAGCTCGTGCACCGGACCGGTGAAGTTGTCGTGCAGGACCGTGTCTACCGCTACCCCGGCCGCATCGACCTTGGACCGGGCTTGCTGGAGCAGCTCGGCACCGTTCGAACGCAGAACGTTCATCCAGTCGGAATAGGCCGCGTAGGCGCCCATCGACCCGGCGAGCGAGAGCTCGTCGATCACGTGGAGCAGGCGCAATCGCCCTTTGGTCAGGCGAGCGAGCCGCACCGCTTCGTCCAATCCGCGATTGGAGGTAGGACTGCCGTCGACGGGAACGAGTATGCGCTGGTACATGCGAATGCTCCTCGGGTGGTCCGGCTGCGGTCAGAAGTAGAACGACACATCGGCCTGGCCCGACGACGGCACCTGCACCTGGCGGGTCTGTCTGGCCTGGCCGTACGCGGCGTCGACACGGTAGCGCCCCGGCGGCAGCCGGGCCAGTAAGTACGGCCCCTGGGTGTCCAGCGCAAGGACCTGCTTGCCCTGGGCGTCGCTGATCGCGACCTTGACGTCGGCCACGTACTCGCCGCTCTTGGCGGCGGCAAGCACGCGCAGGCTATAGTCCTTGGCCATGCCGCGCATGGCGGCCGACTCGTCCTGGCCGACGCCGCCCGTGGCGTAGGCGATGCCGTTCTGTTCGCCCTGGTCGATCGCCAGGACCGCAAGCGGCCATGCCAGCGCGACGGCGAGCGTGGCAAAGGTCGTCCTCCGCATGAATGGCTTCATCGTCTTCATCGCAATGCTCCTTGCTCGAAACCGCACTTCGCGTACGGCGGACCGGTGGCCCGGCGACGATCGGGCCGGGCTCAATGGGAAAACAGGACAGGCACGGTCATGCTCTCCAGCATGGTCCGGGTGGTGCCGCCCAATACCGCCTGCTGGAGGCGGCTGTGGCCGTAGGCGCCCATTACGATCAGATCGCAGGCGTTGTCGGCCGCGGTATTCAGGATGCAATTGCCGATCCCGACGCCGGCGCTGTCGCGCGTGGTTTCCTGTGGAATCGGATACTGGCGGCCCGCGCAGTAGGCCAGCAGGTCGGCATGCCTGGCTCGCGCCGCGTCGCCGGGCTCTGCCGGGGGATCCACCCGCAGCACGAACAGTTCGGACGCTTCCTGCAGCATGGGCCCCGCATCGGCCAGCGCGCGGGCCGCTTCGCGACGCTCGTCCCAGCAGAACAGCACTCGCCGGCCGATGGAGCCGATCTCGCCCACCGACGGCAGCATCAGCACCGGGCGGCCGGCACCGAGCAGAACCGAGGCCGCCTGCGCAGGCAATTGCGCCGGCCCGGGCTCGCTGTCGTCGGGCTGGCCCATGACGAGGACGTCGCAATAGCGGGCATGCTCGCACAGGATGTCCTCGGGCCTGCCGTCCCCGGTACGCCACTGCGCCGCCACGCCGGTCTCGCCGGCGATCTCTCGCAGCAACGCTTCGCTTTGCGTACGCTCCTCGGCCTGCCGCCGTCGCAGCATCTGGTTGATGTCGTCGGTGACGAAGAAACCTTCGTAGAGATAGGGCGGCGGCCGCCGGAAGCTGGCATGAACGCCGACCAGTTCGGCGTCGTGCTCGGCCGCCAGCTGCGCCGCGGCGCGCACGCGCCGCTTGCAGCCTCGATCCTGATCCAGGTGAACCGCGATGCGTCCCAGCATATGCGCCTCCTGTCGTGTTGGATGCTCAAATCCTAGCCGCGCCGCAATGCGCGGGCGTTGATCTGGCTCAAGTCCGCGGCGCGGACGTTCGACATGCCCGCGGGCGCGGGCGAAGGTGGGCGGCTACAGGTAGTCTGGAATGAAAAGACGAAAAAGAAAAGGGAACGCGGGCGGGAGATCGTAACCAGTTCCTAGTGCCTGTGTGCGCCCTTAGACCGCCGATGCGCGCCTGGTCAACAGGAAGGCATTGGCCGCTGCCAGCACGAGCAGGATCGCGACCAGTCCGATGAAACCGGTCCAGCCGGCATCCGCCAGCGCGTAGCCCCCGCCGGCGCCGATCAGGCTCGAACCGCAGTAGTAGCCGAAGAGGTAGAGCGAGGAGGCCTGGGCGCGGCCATGCCGGGCGGCGCGCGCGACCCAGGAACTGCAGATGGAATGCGCGCCGAAGAAACCGAAGGTCAGCACCGCCATGCCCGCCACGAGCAGCCACAGGTTTTCGGAAAGCGTGAGCAGCGAGCCGGCCAGTTGCAGCAGCACGCCCGCGGTCATGACCCGCCCGTGCCCATGGCGGGCCGCCAGGTCGCCCATCCAGGCGGAACTGAAGATGCCGGCGAGATACACCACGGAAACCATTCCCACCACGGCGTGGCCCAGCGAGAAGGGCGGCGCCAGCAAGCGAAAGCCGACGTAGTTGTAGACGGCGACGAATCCACCCATCAGCAGGAATCCCTGGGCGAACAGGCGCAGCATGACCGCATTGCCCAGATGCGAACGGAAGCCGGCCAGCACGCTGCGCAAGTCCAGGCTGCGCGGGTGGAAATTGCGGGACGGGGGAAGCGTCTTCCAGAACAGCGCGGCGCCGGCGAAACCGATCAGGCCGATGACCAGCGCCGCGACACGCCAGCCGTGCCCGTCGGCGATAACCCCGGCCAGCAGGCGGCCGGACATGCCTCCTATGGCGGATCCGCCGATATAGAGTCCCATGGCGAGTCCCGCCGCGCGCGGCTCGATTTCCTCGCCGACGTAGGCCATGGCGACCGCGGGCAGGCCGCTCAGGGTGATGCCCATGAGCGCGCGCATGAAAAGCAGGGCCGGCCACTCCGGAAACAGGGCCATGGCCGTGGTCAGCGCGGCCGAACTGAGCAGCGAGGCGATCATGAGCGTGCGGCGCCCCAGTCGCTCGGACATCGCGCTGGCCAGCAGCATGGACGCGGCCAGGAGCGCGGTGGTCAGCGACAGCGCCAGGCTGCTGGCGGCCGGAGAAAGGCCGAAGTCATGGGAAAACAGCGGCAGCAGCGGCTGCACGAAGTAGAGCAAAGAGAAGGTCGAGAACCCGGATGCGAACAGCGCGACGACGGCGCGCCAGAACGCGGAGGTGCCGCGTTCGATGTGAAGCGGGGCGGCAGGCGGCTGCGCGGAGAGGCTATCCCCGCTGGCCAGCGGTTCTCGAACGGAGGGGAGGGAAGACATGATGTGGCGGAGGGACGATCTACGGGTTAACTCTAGGCTTTTTGTCTAATATCGTCCAATATTCAAAAAGTGCATTTTGATATCGAATCGCTATGATAGACCTGAGGCGGGTCCGCTACTTCGTGGCGGTGGCCGAAGAGCTGCACTTCGGCCGGGCCGCGCAGCGCCTGGGCATGTCGCAACCGCCGCTGAGCCAGCAACTGCAGGCCCTGGAGCAGGACCTGGGCGTGCGCCTGCTCGACCGCAACAAGCGCCAAGTAGCCTTGACGGAGGCAGGACGGCTCTTCTTGCCCGAAGCGCGAGCGCTCCTTGTCCAGGCCGAGCGCGCCGCCTCGATCGCCGCGCTGGCAGGGCGGGGCGAAATGGGTACGCTGCGGGTAGGCTTCACCGAGAGCGCGGTGCTGACCGGCGCATTGCCCAACCTGCTGTCGCGGTTTCGCGGGCGGTACCCCGCGGTGGCCGTGCAGTTGACCGAGCAGACCAGCCAGCAGCAGATCCAGTCCCTGGTGGACAAGCGCACCGACGTGGGTTTCATGCGCCTGCCGGCGAGCGGCGCCTTGCCCGGCGAGCTCGAGGCCCAGCCGCTGGTTTCCGATCCCCTGGTGGCGGTGTTGCCGCGCGAGCATCGCCTGGCCTCGTCCGGCGGCGCGCTCGGCGTGGCGGCACTGGCCGACGAGCCTTTCGTCTTCTTCACGCCGGGCGCCGGTACGGGCGTCTACAACCACGTCCTCAACCTTTGCCGGTCGGCCGGCTACGCGCCTCGCATCGCGCAAGAGGCGCGCGAAGTCATGACCATCGCCGGCCTGGTCGCCGCCAGGCTGGGCGTGTCCATTCTTCCCGCATCGGTGCGCCGGCTGGATGTGGCCGGCGTGGTGATCCGCGCGCTGCGCGAACCCGAAGCCGCGTCCAAGCTTTGGCTGGCCTTCCGCCGGGAGGAGGCCTCCGCCACCGGGGCCGCCTTCTGGCAACTGGCGCGGCAACCCGACGAAAGCTGATCCGCTTGCCGCCAGCGTCCGCGGGCACCGATTTTTACCGCTCCTTATAATCGTCGATTGCCGCCCCGCCATTTCCCTTCATCGTTTCCATGTCCGAGCCTCGCTTTCCGTCCCGTTCTCCCTCCAGGCCCGCGGCGGCCTGGCGCAAATGGCTGCTCTGGCTCGGCCTGGCAGTCGCACTGGCCCTCGTGGGCACGCTGACCGTCAGCTGGATCATGCGCGACAGCTCGCCGCAACTCGTGGAACGGATCCGCACCGCGGGCGAAGGGCGGAACCTGGCGCTGCCCGACGGCTCGCGCATCGATGCGGCGCCCGACACGGCCTTGTCCGTGGCGTACTATCCCCGGCGGCGGCACGTGAATCTCGTGCAAGGCGAAGCGGCGTTTCTCGTGCGTTGGCAATATCGCGCGGCCTTTACCGTGCAGTCCGGCGTGAATGAGGTCGTCATCGACGGCACCCGTATCGCGGCCCCCGACATCGCCTTCAGCGTGGCGACAACTCCCGAGCAACTGCGGGTGACGGTAAAAGAAGGCCAGTTGAAGGTCCGCACTGTCACGGCAGGCCCGCGCGAGTTCGTCGAATTGCAGGCAGGCGACATCCTGACGGTGGACATGCGCGCCCGCACGCACAGCGTGACGCGCGTCGAAGGCGCCCCCGGGCGCTAGTGCGCTTCACCGCCTAGGCGGTTCCCGCATATCGGCCTCCAGCGGAGGCGCGATTTCTTCCAGCGGCTTGCGCTCGGCGTCCACGCCCAGGCGCAATGCGAACCACCCGGCTCCGGCCATCAATGCCGCCGCCACGGCATAGCCGGCCGCCACGGCGGCATGGCTGCCGGTACCGATCAATCCGCCGAACAGGGCAGGGCCCGCGAATCCTCCCAGGCCCGTGCCGACCGCATAGAACACCGCGATCGCGATGGCCCGCATTTCGAGCGGAAAGATTTCGCTGACCGTCAGGTAGGCCGAACTGGCAGCGGCCGATGCCAGGAAGAATACGGCCGACCAGCACCACGCCTGCGAGCGGGCATCCAGCCACCCCTGCATGAACGCCCAGCCGGTCAGGGCCAGCCCGAGGCCGGCCGACACGTAGGTGAACGCGATCATCCGACGGCGCCCGATGCGGTCGAACAGCGGTCCCAGCAGAAGGGGGCCGAGCACGTTGGCGAGCGCGAACGGGAACACATAGAGGCCGACATGTCCCTCCGGTACGCCGTGGAATCGCGTCAGAACCAGCGAATACGTGAAGAATATGGCGTTGTAGAAAAACGCCTGCGACACCATCAACGCCAGGGCGACGGCGCTGCGGCGCCGATAGCGGTGCAGCAGGACGCGCGCGACTTGCGCCAGCGAGGGAGCCTGGCCGGCGGCGGGTATCTCGCCCGAGACAGGGGGCAGCTTGCCGTGGCGGCGCTCGACTTCGGCCTCGATGGCCAGCACGATGCGGCGGGCCTCATCGATCCGGCCGTGCGCCACGAGCCAGCGAGGACTTTCGGGCACGTGCCGGCGCACCAGCAGGATCGCCACGGCCATCGCGCCGCCGGCAAGGAAGGCCGCGCGCCATCCCCATACGGGGCCGAACACGCGCGGATCGAGCAAGATGAGGCTCAGTCCCGCGCCCAGCGCCGCTCCCAGCCAGAAACTGCCGTTGATGGCGAGATTGACCCGCCCGCGCAGCCGCGCGGGAATCAGTTCGTCGATGGCCGAGTTGATGGCGGCGTATTCGCCGCCTATGCCCAGCCCCGTCACGAAGCGGCATGCGGCAAAAACGCCGAAACCCGGCGCGAAGGCCGTCGCCAGGCTCCCGGCGGTGTAGATCGCCAGCGTGACCAGGAACAGCTTGCGGCGCCCCAAGCGGTCGGTCAAACGGCCGAACCACAATGCGCCCAGCACCGCGCCGGCGATGTAGAGAGAGCCGGACCAGCCGATCTGCGCGGCGCTCAGGCCCAGTGTGTCGCCTCGTTCCAGGACGCCGCCCACGCTGCCCACCAGCGTGACTTCCAGTCCGTCCAGCACCCAGGCCACGCCGAGCGCGACGGCGACACGGGCGTGCCAGGCGGACCACGGCAGCCGGTCCAGGCGGTTGGGAAGATCGGTGCGTATCACGTGCGGCCCGGCGGTCGGGTGCGGCCTTCAATCCTTGGCGGAAGACACCACCGTCACGCCGATGACGATCAGCACCGCGCCGATTCCTACCCGGACCATGTCGAGCTCCTTCCATTCCTTGAACAACCAGGCCGACAGCGCTACCGCGACGAGCGCATTGGCATTGGTCAACGGCGCGATGACGGCTACCGGCACCTTCAGCGCCGACGCGCTATAGGCCATGCTCATGGCGGCGATCGCCCAGGCGAAACCCATCGCCACGGCGCTGCCCGCCGCGCGCACGCCCCCGCGCCAGCCGTCCGACCCCATGAGACCCACCAGCCCTACGCCGCACACCGTCGCGCCGACCAGTACCAGATAGGCGGGTATGCTGGCGCCTTCCTTCATGCTGAGCTTCATCAGGAAGGTGCTCACACCGAGCATGACCATGGGAAGAAGACCGCCCAACAACAAGGCCTTGATATTCATCGTGTTCCAGCCGTCCAGGGGTTGAGGCGGCGCGCTCGGGCGGCCGCGAGGGCGTGCGGGGCACCGGGTCCCGGGGGGATGATCAGGCGTCTCCCACGGTAACGCGCACCATGCCGGTACCCCGGCATGTGGGACAAGGACCGGCGTCGCGCCTGCCGGTGCCGGCGCAGTCCGGACAGACCTGTTCCCCGGTCTGCCGGGGCGTTCCATCGGTTTCGTCCCCGGGGCGTTCCTTGCCCTGGGCGGAGGGCGGGGCGGTCCGGGGTGGCGGGCGGGATGGCATGCAATGTCTCCATCGTACAAGGCGAATACCGCTTGCCCCAGCAAGAGACGTTCCCAGCGCGGCATGCGTGACGGGCGGCATGTTCCGATTGTCCTGGGGCATGTCGAGAAAATCCATGCCATCCGCGAGGATTGGAACGTACGATGATCCCATCCTGCGAGCCGAGCACGGCGTCGTCGCCGTGTGCCGTCCCGCCCAGAACGACGTGGCCGCGCGTCCATTCCTACAATCCCTCGCGCGTGCCCGGAGACAGAACTTCCCGTATCCATCGTCTTGTCAACCACCGTCCCCCACGGGGCGGGACCAGGAGGAGGGTGTCATGGAAAGGGTGAGGAGCAAGACTTTCAAGGGCAGGGTCGCCCTGGCCGGCGCGACGCTGGCGGCATTGGCGGCATGCGGGGGAGGCGACGGCGGCTCGGACGGGCCGTCGGCCCCGCCTCCTTCCACCGGCGAGCCGGGCATAGGCAATCTCGCCATTTCGCCGGCGATCCCTTGCACGGCGGAGGGCGTAGGCAGCGTCGCGCTCACGACCGACGATCCGCCCGCCAAGAACTTCAAGGCCGCGATCCTCGAGGTCAGCCAGGAGTCGGTGACCGGCGGCGATCCGACCAAGGACTATTGCCTGGTCAAGGTCAAGGTCGATCCCGCGATCAATATCTGGGTCGCGATGCCGTCGGATGGCACCTGGAACGGGCGGTTCCGCTCGGAGGGAGGCGGCGGCTACGCGGGGAGGGTGGGCGTCGCCACGGACTCGGTCAAGCAGGGCTTTGTCGGCGTGCAGACCGATACCGGGCATCCGGCCTCGGTGGGCGGCGCATTCGGCATGCTGTCGCCGGGCGTGCCCAACACCCAGCTGCAGGAAGATTTCGCGCATCGCAGCGAACACCTGATGGCGGTCGTCGGCAAGCAGCTCGTCAAGGCCTATTACGGCCGCGATCCCGTGCGCTCATACTGGTACGGGTGCTCCACGGGAGGGCGGCAGGGACTGATGATGGCCCAGCGCTATCCCGCAGACTACGACGCCATCCTGGCGGGCGCCCCCGCCATACACTGGGACCGGTTCCAGGCCTACCAGATATGGCCGCAGGTGGTCATGCAGAACGACCTCGGCGCGCCGATCGCCACCGCCAAGCTGAACCTGGCGACCTCGCGCGCCGTGGCCACGTGCGATGCGGCCGATGGCGTCACCGACGGCGTCATCGACGATCCGCGCCAGTGCGCCTACGATCCGGCGCTCGACAACGCCATCACCCGGACCAGTTGTTCGGACGATACGTGCCTGACGCCGCCCGAGGCCGTTGCGATCAAGAAAATCTGGGACGGCGCGCGCAACATCGAGGGCGACCTCTTGTGGCCGGGGCTCGAACGCGGGACGCCGCTGGGCTCGCTGGCGGGTGCGACGCCGTTCTCGATCGCCGTCGAGCAGCCGCGGTACTGGGTGTACCTGGATCCGGACTGGGACTGGAAAACGCTCACCTACGCCAACTATGGCCAGTTCTTCACCGACACCGTGAACAAGGTGGGGCCCGTCATCGGGACCGACAATCCCGACCTGTCGGCATTCAAGAACCGGGGCGGAAAGCTCATCATGTACCACGGCTGGTCGGATCCGCTCATCATGCCGCAGGGCACGATCCGCTATTACGAGAACGTGCGCAAGACGATGGGCGCGGCCACCGACGACTTCGCGGTCCTGTACATGGTGCCGGGCATGGGGCATTGCAGCGGCGGGGAAGGGCCGAACCAGTTCGGCCAGTCCGCGAGCGGCAATGTGCCCAAGGACGCCGCCCACGATGCCTTCCGCGCGCTGATGGACTGGTCAGAGAAGAACCAGCGGCCCGCCGAGCTCATCGCGACGAAGTTCGCCGGCAACACGCCGGCCAATGGCGTGGAGCGCACGCGGCCGCTATGCCAGTACCCCGCGGTGGCGCGGTACACGGGCAGCGGCAGTAGGGATGATGCGGCCAACTTCAAGTGCGTGGAGGCGGACGACTGACGGCCGGAATGGGGAGTAGGCGGCGCAGTGTCTGGATCGCCGGACACTGCGCCGGCCGGTTTTCCGGCATTTCGCAGTGTATCCGCCGGCGGACCTGAAAGCACGGAGGGGGCGGCCGCTTCTTGAGGAATGGCGTAGATGTTGCTTCCGCTTTCCGGCAGAACGGATGAGAATGCGTGCAGAGCCGGACGACGGCCACGACAAGGAGACTGCGGTGACAACGACCATGACCCTCGCGCGCGAGACGCCCCCCCGTTTTCCATGGATGCCGCTTCAGGTCCGCAGGGCCTTGTACGGGCTTGCCTTCACAGGGTTGCTTGGCCTGGCCGGCTGTGGCGGCGGCGACGACGATCCGCCGCCCGCGCCGCCAGAACCGCCGGCCAGCACCTATCCGCATGCCAACGAGCCCATCGGCACGGTGCGCGAGATGTACGACGGCACTCTTACGCCGGACCTGGCGGTGAACACCTTCCGCAACATCGATCGCCTGTTTCCCACGCGCGTCATCGCGCCCAGCGCGAATCCGAAGCCCCTGCCCAAGGCGGCCAAGCAGCTGCCGGCCATCAAATTCACGTCCGGCGGCAAGGAATACGACATCTACGATTATCTCGCGCTGAATCGCGTATCGGCGCTGCTGATCCTGAAGAACGGAGAGATCGCATACGAGACCTACCAGTACGGCAATACCGAGAAGACTCGGTGGATGTCGATGTCGGTGGCCAAGTCGATCACCTCCACGCTGATCGGCGTGGCCATCCAGGATGGCCTCATCGGCAGCCTCAACGACCAGGTGGTCAAGTACGTGCCCAAGCTGGCGGGCACCGCCTATGACGGCGTGACCGTCCGCAACGTGCTGATGATGGCCTCGGGCGTGAAATGGGACGAAACCTACACCAATCCGGCCTCGGACAGGCGCGCGCTGCTGGAGGCGCAGATCAGCCAGAAGCCGGGTGCGGCGCTGGAAGTCATGCGCAAGCTGCCGCGCGCGGCGGAGCCGGGATCCACGTTCAACTACAGCACGGGCGAGACGCAAATAGCCGGCGAGCTCCTGCATGGCGCCATCAAGAAACCGCTGGCGCAATACCTCTCGGAGAAGATCTGGTCCAGGTTCGGCATGGAGGCCGAGGCCAACTGGTGGCTCGACTCGCCCGACGGCATCGAGATCGGCGGCAGCGGCATCAGTGCCACCCTGCGGGACTACGGGCGCTTCGGGCTGTTCTTCATGGACGAGGGCATGATCGACGGCAAGCCCATCCTGCCCACCGGCTGGGTAGCCGAGGCCGGCAGCGGCAAGACGCTCAGCGGAGGCGATGTCCTGCCGTACTACGGCTACATGTGGTGGGTGACCACCAGCGGCCAGTCGGCGCTGGACAAGGCCTTCTACGCCACGGGCATCTTCGGTCAGAACATCTACATCAACCAGAAGGAAAAGGTGGTGATCGTCACCTGGGGCGCGCAGTCCAAGCCCACCGGCGCGGGCGTGATCGACAATACGGCGTTCTTCGACGCGGTGGTCAAGGCCCTGCAGTAGCGGCGAGCGCCGGCCGCCGGTCCGGCGGCCGGCGCAGCCGCGACGCGTTCATAGAGGTTCTTCCCGAGTTCTCGGTCTGTCGTGGCCGCAGACATGGGCATGGCAATTGCTGTGCGCGTCTTCCCTCCCGAGGAGAAGACGATGAGCCCGATGAACAATTTGTGGGACAACCGCGGTACGCCGCTGGACCGGCAGCGCTTCACCTGGCGTGACCTGGTCCAGCAACCGATCAGCAAGCTCGACGACGACGCTTTCACCCGTGTGCGCATCATCCTGCTGAACGGCCTGGAGATCGATGCGCTTCGGCTCAAGCATGTCGCCGCGCGGTTCAACCAGGAGCTGCGCGTGCCACTGGCGCGGCTGCGGCGGGTAGAGCATTACCAGGCGACGATGATCAATTGGCTGCTGTCCGCCGACCATTCTCCGCTGGAGACGTCGGTTGCGTACGAGCAGGTGGCCATCGAGGTGACAGCGGCCGTGGCGCAAGCCGAGCCCGATCCCTACCAGGCGCAGACCTACCGCTTCGGCTTGCTGGAAGACTTCGATCACCTGTATCGCTACAGCGCCATGCTGGACCGCCTGGAAGGCAAGGATGCCAACAACATTCTCCAGGGGTACACCGACATCGTTCCGGGCCGGCCGACGGTGGACGAGCATCGTGCACCGGAGGACGACGTGCGTCGCCCGTACGACCGCGCCGACGCGCAACTGATCACGAAGATCCACGCCAACCTGATTACCGCGGCCGAATACCAGACGCACGATTACTACATGAATATCGGACCGCTGTTCGCAGACCCGCTCGCGCGTCAGCTCTACGCCGAGATCGCCTCCATCGAGGAGCAGCACGTCACGCAGTATGGGTCTTTGCAGGACCCGGAGGAGTCGCTGCTGGAAAAGCTCCTCATCCATGAGGCGACCGAGGTCTACACCTACTACAGCTGCGTGGAGCAGGAAACCAACCCCAGGATCAAGGCGATCTGGGAGCGTTTCCTGGATTACGAGCTGGGCCATCTCGCGGCCGTGAGCGACCTTTTCAAGCAGTACGAGCGCCGTGATCCGGCGGAAGTGTTGGGCATGGTGATACCGACGCCGTTGCCGTTCGCGTCGCAGCGCGAGTTCCTGCGGACAGTGCTGGCACAGGAAGTAGGTCTGCGCGCCAACGGAACGGAGTATGTGCCGAAAGAGCAGGAAAGCACGGCGTCGCAACAGGCACGGGTGATATTGAATGCGGACGGTTCGCCTACGAATACGGTGGCGGCCGGCTATCGCTGGTCGCCCGGGACGGAACTGAGCCGCAGCCTTGAAACATCGGAACAGGGGATCTGACATGGAAAACCAAACGAAAGTCGGCCTGAATCGCACAGGCATGCAGATGTCGCCGATCGCCGGTCCTGACCAGGCCCGGTTTGCGATGTCGCAGCCGGCCAATCCCGAGACGGGCGGGGCGGAGATCCTGTCTGCCGCCCGGGGAGCCTACGTCCAGGAATCGTCACGCATCGGCTCGGTGCCGATGCCGGCCACGGGCAAGGGCTTGGCGCAGACAGCAATGGGGAAGTTGAAAGGGCAGAACCCGGAAGTGTTGATCGACAAACTGGGCCAGCGCCTGGCCTATGAACGCAGCGGGGTACGCCTGTACCAGGCGATGATCGGCAAGGTGGAAGCGGCGGGACATCCGGACCAGGCGCAGCTGCTGGCGGACCTGCAGCATATCTGCGAAGAGGAGCTGAGCCACTTCAGGATGCTCGACGAGGCCATCCGGTCGATAGGCGGAGATCCGACGGCGCAGACCCCCTGCGCCGATGTGAGCGCGGTTGCTTCCATGGGCATGATCCAGGTCATCACGGATCCCAGGACAACGGTTGCCCAAAGCCTGGAAACCATGCTTTCGGTCGAGCTGACGGACAACGCCTGTTGGGAACTGCTGATCGACCTGACTTCCCAGGCCGGCCATGACGGGCTGGTCGAACGGTTCCGCGACGCCCTCGAGAACGAGAGGCAGCACGAGGCCATGATCACGCGTTGGCTGCGCGATACGGTGCTTGCCGAGGCGACATAGGTAGCCGGGCCCGCTTATTGCTCACGCGTATGGGCCGGCAGTTCGCCCGGTCATGAAAGGAGTAGGGCATGAACCAGCAAAACCAGCAAAACCAGCAAAACCAGAATCAACGCAACCAGAATCAGGAGCAGCAGCAGAACCAGCAGAATCAGAGGAACCAGCAACAGAACCAGCAGAATCAACAGAACCAGCAGCAGAACCAGGAAAACCAGAACCGCAATCGCAAGGAGTAAGGCGGCCATGTAGGACCAAGCCGCCAACGGGATGCCCGGCTCGAGAGAGCCGGGCATTTTCAGCGCTTCCGCGGTCTGCTTCAGCCGCATTGGACGAAACCATGAAAACGCCCTTTCGGCCTGAAGATCTTTGCCTCTACAAGACGATTACAGACCTCGATTGCGGCCGCGCGAGCGAGATAGCGGCATGCACGGTCCAACACATCGATCGGGATAGCGACCGCGCCTCGTCGGCCATATGGCTGATACCGCTCGATGGACGTTCGCCACTCCAACTCACGCAGGGCGATTCGGACGACGTGCCGAGGTGGTCGCCCGACGGCTCCCGGCTGGCGTTTCTTTCCAATCGCAAAGGCGGCCGGCAGGTGCACTTGATTGATCCGCTCGGCGGCGAGGCGCGGCAAATCAGCCGGTTCGCCTCCGGCGCGGCATCAGCCGAATGGGCGCCCGATGGCCGATGCATCGTGCTGACGGGGAGCCAGGACGACGGCGATGCCCAGATGCGGCTGTGGCTGTACCGCCTTACGGATGGGTCGATTTTTCCCCTGGGGGATGAATCTCTGGAAATCGTCTCGGGCCAGGCGGTCCATTGGGCGCCGGATTGCTCGAGCATCATCGCGCTGCTTGCCCGCCAGGGGCGGCAGGAAATCGTCGCCGTATCGGTTCCCGAAGGAAAAATCACGCCGCTGGTAACAGGAGACAGCCAGATTTCGATGGCGGCGTGTTCCGCCAACAGGCTGGTCTATGTCCTCCAGGATGCGCGCACCCCCAATGACGTCTGGTGCGCCGACTGGCGGGGGCAGGGCAGGACGAGATGCACGGATTTCAACCCCTGGTGGAACGACAGGATGCTGCCCGAGGTGCGAGTCAGGCGCTTCGATGTTCCCGACGGGGAAGGGGGCTCGGAGCAAGTCGACGGGTGGCTGCTCCGGCCGGCCGATACGCCCGTGGCCACGCCGCTGCTCGTGGATGCGCACGGCGGGCCGGCGAGCTACGTGCTGCTCGACTTCAACATGCACGTCTATTGGTATGTGCTGGTGTCGCGCGGATGGAGCGTCCTGGCCGTGAATCCGGTCGGATCCAGCAGCTATGGCCGGCCTTTCAGCGCCAGGCTGCGCCAGCGTTGGGGCAAGTACGACCTCGACCAGCACCTCGCGGCCGTGGATGCGCTGCGTTCCGAGGGACTTGCCGACGAAAGGCTCGCCATCGCTGGCAAGTCATATGGGGGGGTTCTGGCGGCCTGGGCCATATGCAATTCCAGCGCGTTCCGCGCCGCCGTGGTTTGCGCGCCGGTCACCAGCCTGGAGAACCATTTCGGCGTGTCGGACAGCGGCTATTACGCCGACGCCTATTCGATGCTGGGCGGGCCGCCACTCAACCGCCAGATAATGCGGGAGCTTTCTCCCATGGACCACGTCGAGAACATCCGCACGCCGACCTTGATACTTCAAGGCGAAGCAGACGAGCGCTGCCCCAAGTCCCAGTCGGAGGAACTCTATACCGGGATCATGTACTCGACGGATACGAACGTCGAAATGGTGCTCTATCCGGGCGGAGACCACCATTTCTTCGAGACCGGAAAGCCCTCGCATCGGGTCGACGCCGTCGAGAGGCAGGTCGGCTGGGTGGAGCGCTGGATCGACGTCCGCAAACCGTAGCTCGCGCTACACTCGCCCGATCGCCTGCCATGGCGACGGCAGGCCGTTGCAAGGAGGCACGCATGCAGGTTCGATCAGCGCTGGCGAAGGATTTCAACGAATGGCTGGCGCTATGGAAGGGATATCAGTCCTTCTATCGTGTCACGATCGCTCCGGCGGTGACCGAGCACACGTGGCAGCGCTTGCTTGACGAACGCGAGCCAATGCACTGCGCCGTTGCCGAACACGACGGCTCCCTGGTGGGCCTGGTGCACTACATTTTCCACCGCAGCACTTGGACTCAGGGGGACTACGTCTACCTGCAGGACTTGTTCGCGCATCCCGATGCGAGGGGCCAGGGCGTGGGACGGGCGCTCATCGAGCATGTGTACCGGGCCGCCGAACAGGCAAAGGCCGTCCGCGTGTATTGGCTGACGCACGAGACCAACGTGCCGGCGATGCAGCTGTACGACCGTGTGGCGGAACGGAGCGGGTTCCTGCAGTACAGAAAGACGATTGGATGACGGGGCGGCGGCTGGCATGGCCGCCATATGTTTGACTTTACATAATATACATTATGCGTAAATTAGATGCGGCGTAGCATGGACCGCATCGGTTCGCATCACCAATTTTTGGTATGCCGGGCAAAAGCGTGCCTTCCTAGAATTGCATGACCCTCACGCCGCCCGGGATGCACCGCCATGTTTGCCTACGCCGTTGTCCGGAACAGCCGTCCGCTGGCCCTCGTTGTCGCAGCGCTTTCCCTGGCTGGCTGCGCCCAGATGCCGATGGATCTGGGCGCCGGCGCCAATCAGTTCTTCGGCAGCCTTTTCGATCCCCATGCCAAGTTCCTGCAGGCCGTGCGCGATAAGGATTGGGATGCCGCCCATGACTACTATGTGGCCCATCAGGCCCCCCTGGATGCCGATCCCAAGTACCGGGAACCGCTCCAGGCGCTCGCCGCCGGTTTCAATGCGCGCTCGGCTGCCGCCCTGCAAGGCTCGCTTTCGAAGCTCGAAAGCCTGGATCCTCCTTTGCCTGTTGCCCGATGGCCCGAGGCACGGCGGGCCATTGCGGATGCGCGGCAGGCGCTGGAGGGCCGGCCGGCACGCGTACTGGTCGATCGCCCCGGATTCCGCAGCCCGGAAAGCAAGGAGCTGGGGGGCCGGCTGGAGACGCTGGCCAAGGCCTATGACGGACATGCCATGCAAGCCTATGCGGACTATCCGCACACTACGGCCGACTCCCCGTTCTTTTCCGCCTATCCGCTGGCCCTTTCGACCACGCAACGCGCGGCCGTGCTGCGTGGCGCCCTGGCCGGGACGCGGATGGACTGGCGCAACATACCTGCGGACAAGCTCTATGGAGTCTTCCAAGACCTGGCCGGGGGGCAGGCCGATCCGGCGTTGCTGGCGCAGCTCGCGGATGCCGCGGCGAGGGGGGTGGCCGAGCAGCGAGGTTGGAACACCCCGCTCTCCCCTGCCCAGACCTTGGCGATTTGGCCGGAGGTGGAGCGGGCGGTGCCCGGCGCGCAGCCGCCCTTCACCGTTCTGGTCCTTGGTGCGGACAGCGCGGCGCCCTCGTGGTCCAGGCTGGGACGCGAGATACGCCCGGTCACCGCTGCGGCCTTGCCGTCCGAACTCGACGCGCTGGCTCGAGGCGGCGCCTCCCATGCCTTGGTCCTTGCGCCTACTCCCATCAAGGTCCATGAAGCGGAACACCTGGATGTCAAATCTGCAAAAAGCCGCCGCGTAACGGGCACCAGGGAGGTCCGCAATCCGGAGTATGACCGGCTTCAAGAACAGGCCCGAGAGGCGGAACGGGTCTATCAGCAAGTCCAGCGCGATGCCGACAACGCGAGGATGCAGAGCCAGCAACTGATGCGCAACAGCTCGGGTTTCGCCTCGGCCTTGGCGGTGATCGGGGCGGCCGGCAGCGAAATGGCGGTGAACATGGCACGCGACGATATGGAGACCGCCAGGCGAGAGGCCAACGCTGCCCGGGCCACCAAAACGGAGAAGATCTACGAAAACTACGAGTATGCCGAGGTGACGGTGCGGCACGCGGCTGTCCAGCAGGTCGGCGCCTATGCCGTCGATCTGCGGCAGCGTACCTTCCAGAAATGGCTGGTGCCCGGAGAAGATGCGCGTACCTCCAGATTCGCCATGCATGTGGACGGCAGCGACGAAAATGCCGAGCGACTGCGCGCATCCGGCGCCTCCTATGCAGCGCCATCGGCAACCCTCGTCAGGAGCGAACAAATCATTGCCGCGATGCGGGCCGCGAATGCTTCCCCTGCTTCCTATCCCGTCGACCGGCTCGCGGCGATCATGTCGACGGATCTGCTCGAGTTCGACACGCGCGTGCGAGAGCGCGAAGCAGCCATAGGCAGGCAGAATGAGGCTATCAGGACGGCCGCTGCGAAATTCGCTTCCCAGCCGAAAGCTCCGGCGTCACCGGGAAGCGTCCCGGTTGCCGCGGAAACGTCCGGAGGGAGTTGCCCGGTGACGCTGGCGCATCTGCGTTCCCGTTTTCCCGACGCCAATGCGCTGCCGGGCGCCGAGCTGCGAAACGTGAGGAATCAGATCCTGTCCGCGGACGTCCGCGAAACGATGCGGGCCGTGGGAGCACAGGGATTCTCGCCGCAACGCGGCATCGACGCCTCGCTGGCCCAGGCGCGCCAGCATGACGACGTTGCGCGGGATGCGCTCGCCACGGCCTCCGCCGTCGACGCAGCGGGGATCACCGACGAGACGTTCGCCCAGCAGGTCAATAGCGGCCAGCTGCGCGTCAGCGACTGCTCGGGCATTCGAAACGGCTCGCTCTGTGCCGCCATTGCCGAGAAAATGGGAGCCATCGCTACCCGTGCGATGGCGGCGGCGATGCAGTGCCACCTGCGAGCCGGGACATGGCCGCGATGAAGCAGCCAGGCGTATTGGCAGCGTGCGCCGCGGGCCTGCTGGCGTTCCTGGGAGGCCCGGCTTGGAGCCAGCCCCTCCCCGCGAGGCCCGATGTCCCGACCGTGGCGGCGTGCCAGGCTTATCTGCAGGCGACGTACGCGGCACTGCAAGCCTATTATGCGCAGTCTTCGGCGTGCATGTCTTCCACGCCGCCCCGCATTGCCGTCGGACCGGAGTGCTCGACGACCAGGCGCCAAGTAATCATGGGCACCCGTGCCTGGCCTCATTGCGGTCAGGCGGAACAGCATTGCTCGCTCCTCAGGGCCAACGATGACGCCCGGGTTTGCGTGGAGCAGGCTCGATCGCGGGAGCGCGAGCAGGGGCAGGCCCGCGAGGCGGCGCTCAAGCTCAAGCAGATGGAGGACGAGGCGCGGCATGCGTACGGCACGCTGGAGGCGGCGCGAAGGCTGGTCGACGATCCCCGGGTGTTCGTCAAAACGGAGCTTGCGCGTTGGCTCGACCGGTCGATCGTGTCCTCCCTTTTCGACCGCGGGGGGCAACTCAGCGAGCGTGGACTCACGCAGACGCAGCAGCTATACGACTATATTTTCGACGCGACGGCGGGCAACCGCGGCCTCTATGCCGCCAATCCTCTCATCAGCGCGATCCAGGAACAGGCTTTCGATCAGCTGCGGCGCATCATGCACGATACCCTGGCAAGCCAGGACAAGCTGATAGCGGAGGTCGGCCGCATCACGCAGGATCCTGCTCCCCGTCCCATCAAGAGCGCGCCGGCGCCACGGCGGCCCGAGGCGTCGGTAGACTGCTCGATCCTCGACAGCCCGGCGGGATCCGACCTGGCGATCGATGCGCCCGAACGATTCGAAGAATTGGTGCGCCGCTGCCGCTGACCCGGCGGAATTAGACCGACAACCCGCTGATGCGCCGCACGCGCCGCGCCACTGCCTCCTCCAGCACGCCCGAGGCCGTTTCCACCAACGTGAACCACGTCCGCGCGCGCGTGACACCGGTATAGACCAGTTCGCGCGTGAGAATGGGGCTGGTCCGCTCGGGCAGCAGCAAGGCGGTGTGCGCGAATTCCGAGCCTTGCGACTTGTGGACGGTCATGGCGTAGACGGTCTCGACGGCGTTGAGCCGGCTCGGCAGCGCAAAGCGCACGCCCGTGGTGCCGTCGCTGCGCAGGAAGGCCACGCGCAGCGCGGCGCCTTCTCCGTCGGCCTGCGGCACGCGCAGCGCGATGCCGATGTCGCCGTTCATCAGCCCTAAGGCATAGTCGTTGCGGGTGACGAGGACGGGACGTCCTTCGTACCAGCCCTGGTCCTGTTCGATCAATCCCCGCGCGCGCAGCGCCCGCGCGATGCGGCCGTTCAGGCCTTCGACGCCCTGCTCGCCCCTGCGGACGGCGCACAACAGGCGGAAGGCATCGAACGCCACCAACACCTGGGCCGCCCAGGCTTCCCAGGCCGGATCGTCGGCCGGAAGGTCGGGCGCCGGACGGTGGCGCTGCATGACTTCCAGGTAGTGCGCATAGCCGTGGGGCTTGCCGCGTGCGGTGGCGGAATGGCCGTCGAGCAGCAGGCGGTCCAGCGCGTCCGGCCGCACGCCCCGGGTGTCATAGACGCTGGGGTCGGGCGCGGCGGCTTCCTCGTCGAGCACCGCCCGCACCTCCTGCGCCAGCCCGGCGTTGACCGCGCGCGCCAGTTGCCCGATGCCGCTGCCCGCCCCGAAACGGCGCGAGTGGCGAAGCATGACGATTTGCTGCGCCATTGCATGCTGTTCGGCGTCGCCAGGCAGCAGGCCTGCGTCCGCGAGGCTTTCGCCGCTGGCTTGCTCCAGCCAGGCCCGGGTCTCGGGCGTATAGCGGCCGGCCTCGGCGTCGCGGCAGAGATCGCCCAGCACGGCGCCCGCCTCCACCGATGCGAGCTGGTCCTTGTCGCCCAGCAGCACGAGCCTGGCGTGGGGTGGCAGCGCGGCCATCAGGTGCGCCATCATTTCCACGTCTATCATCGACGCCTCGTCCACGACCAGCATGTCGATGAGCAAGGGGTTGCCGGCGTGATGACGGAAATGGCGGGTGTCCGGCCGGCTGCCCAGCAGCCGGTGCAGCGTCGAGACGTCCGTCGGGATGGCCGCGCGGACGGCGTCGGACACGGGCAGCCGGCCGACCTGTTCGGCGATGGAGGCCGACAGGCGGGCCGCCGCCTTGCCGGTGGGGGCGGACAACAAGATGCGCAGCGGCCGCCCAGCTTCCACGGCCGCCATTTGCAGCAGCGCGAGCAGGCGCACGACGGTGGTGGTCTTGCCGGTGCCGGGGCCGCCGGTGATGATGCCGATGCGACCGCGCGCGGCCAGCGCGCATGCCAGTTTCTGCCAATCCGGGCCGCTTTCGGCGGTCCGCGCCGGGCCGAACAGCAGCGCCAGGGATCGTGCGAGATCCGGCGGGGTTTCCACGGGATGGGCCAGGCGTTCCCGCAAGGCGCGGGCGATGCGCCGCTCGAAATCCCAGTAGCGGCGCAGGTACAGGCGGCCGGCATCCAGCACCAGCGGCCGGCCGTCATCGGGTGCCTCGGCCTGCCTGGCATCCGCCACCAAAGGGCTGGCCGACAGCGCGGCCTGCCAGCTGGCGGCGTCCACGCCGGCCAGGAGGTCCGAAGGCAGTCGCATCGCGGGGCCCATGTCGCCTTCCGGCGGCAGCGACAGGGCCTCGTCGGGCCGCTCCAGCGTCAAGGCCAGGTCCAGGCACACGTGGCCGTGCCCCAGCTGGTGGCTGGCCAGCGCCGCGGCCACGGCCACGAGCGGCTCGGTATCGGGTTCGCACTCGACCAGGAAGCCGACGAAGGCGCGGTCCAGCCGCCGCAGCCAGCCGCGCTCGACCCAGGCATCGAGCAGTTTCAGCACGGCCTCGCGGTCGCGCAGGTCGGCAGACCCTTGCGCGGGCGCATCGAAGGGCAGTTCGTAGTTCGAGGCATCGCGGCTCATGCCGGGGTCTCCGCAAGGACGGCGCCCGCGAACAGGCGATCGAGCCCTTCTATCAACTCGCGCGGCGGACGATCGAAGTACGTCCCGCGCGTCGGCGCCCGCGTGCCGCGCAGGAACAGGTAAAGCGCCCCGCCGACGTGCCGGTCGTAGTCGTAGTCCGGCATCCGGGCCGACAACTGCCGATGCAGCGCCAGCAGGTACAGGACGTACTGGAGGTCATAGCGCTTGCCCAGGATTTCCTGTTCCATCGCAGCCTGGGTGTAGGCCGCATCGCCCGGGCCCAGCCAGTTCGATTTGTAGTCGGCCACGTAATAGCGTCCCCGGTATTCGAAGGCCAGGTCCATGAAGCCCTTGAACATGCCGTTGAGCATGGCCGGCTCCAGCGCCGGACGGGCGGCGCCGGGCATGACGTGGCGCCGCACCAGGGCATCGACTTGGCCGACGTCGACGTGCCGGCTTTCGAACCAGAACTCCATTTCGACCTGGTAGGCGTCCAGGTCCGCCAACCGGAAACTCTGCCCGCTTTCCAGCGGCAGGCGCTCCGTCAGCACGCCCGACAACCAGCGGCTCAGCGGCGTGATCCAGCTTTCCCAGCCGCGCCGGTTGCAGCGGCGCGCGACGGCATCGGCCAGGCGGTCCGGGTCGGCCGCGGCGGCGCCGAAGCCCTCCTCCCCTGCCCACTCGAACAACCCATGCAGGAAGGTGCCCGGACCCGGTCCGCGAGGGAAGCGATGCATGCCGGTGCCGGCCGGCGCCGACAGCGTCTCGTCCGTGTCGGGGACGTCGTCGTCGAACAGTTTTTGCGCCTCGGGCGTCTCGGGACTGGTGTCGCCGTGCAGGCGCGCCTCGCGCGCTTCCTCGTCGCTTTCGGCCACGCTGGCGACGCGCAAGGCGCTGTAGGAAGCGATCCACCACGGCTCGCCCGGTTGCCGCTCGGGCGTCCGGTACACGGGCTCGGCCGGCCCGGATGTCTGAGGGTCCAGGACCGCGGCGTCCGGCCGCGGCGCCGGGACGGTGCGCAGCAGTGACCCGGCCGGATCCAGGGTACGCAGCACCGGGGCCAGTTGACCCGACCCCGCCAGCGGCTGGCCGCCGCCCGCCAGGTAGCCCAGGGCGCACAGCGGCCAGCCGGTTTCGGCCGTGCGGCCACGCCTGAGGTCGGCCACGCCCAGCCAGCAAGCATGGCGCGCCCGCGTCAGCGCCACGTACAGGAGGCGCAGGTCCTCGGCCAGACGCTCGCGGTCGGCCAGCGCCTCCTCGGCCTCGCCGGGCGCGATGCTGACGATCAGGCGGCCGGATTCGTCGTGGTAGCGCAGCGGCGGGCGCGTACGGTCGGCGGGCCGGAACGAGCAGGCGAACGGCAGGAAGACCAGCGGATATTCCAGCCCCTTGGACTTGTGGACCGTCACGACCTTGAGCAACTGGGCATCGCTTTCCAGCCGCAGGATCTGCGCCTCGCTGGCCTGGCCGTCCTGCGCCAGGTGCTCCGCCAGGTGGCGGATCAGCGCCTGCTCGCCATCCAATTCACCGGCTGCCTGCTGCAGCAGTTCGGCCAGGTGCAGCAAATTGGTCAGGGCCCGTTCGCCGTCCGCGCGGCGGGCCAACGCCGCCGGCAGGCCGAAGTCGTCCATGAAGCGCCGCAGCATGGGCAGCACGCCCTGCCGCCGCCACAGGTCCCGATAGCCCCGGAAACGCAGCACCCAGGACTCCCAGAAACGCTCGTCGCGGTTCAGCCGGTCGAGCTCGCCCAGCGGCCGGTCCAGCGTCGTGCTGGCCAGCGCGGCGCGCAGCTTGCGGTCGTCATCGGGCTCGGCGCAGGCGTGCAGCCAGCGCAGCAGATCGGCGGCTTCCCGGCCGTCGAACACCGAGTCCTTGTCCGACAGGTAGACGCTGCGCACGCCGCGTTCGGCCAGCGCCGAACGGATGGCGTAGGCCTCGCTCATGTCGCGCACCAGCACCGCGATGTCGGCGGGCACGAGGCCCCGGATCGCGCCGTCCCGCAGGAAGCCCGCAGTCCCCGCCCGGCCCCCGGCCAGCAGGCGGACGATCTCGGTGGCGCAACTGG